>Ga0209643_1000078_pt1 | contig 255203 bp, 257 predicted proteins | sample AutmiccBRH37_all_FD_187383 | JGI IMG/M metagenome (GOLD analysis project Ga0209643, IMG submission 187383) | Deep subsurface microbial communities from Mt. Terri, Switzerland - Autotrophic microbial communities BRH/37_all (SPAdes) (version 2) | ecosystem: Environmental > Aquatic > Deep... | reverse complement strand
TAAACTTGCCGAGAAACTGTTCTGCCGCACCGGGAAGAAAACGTCCGGTACGGCAGAATACTCCCCGGCACAAAACAGCATTTTAAAACCGCCACTTTTTTGCATTTTCACGCCGCCGGTAACACAAATCAGAGATGGTTTTCTCCAAGGCTGGCTGGACATCCTCCGGCCGATGAGAATTATTCCATAATTTTGATGTGATCCATACCTGACTTCTGCTGATCACTTTACTTTGGAACGACTCCTGTAGAGCCTTGCCAATTTCAGCTTCATTACCATAAATGGGAGCACAATCGATATGGCGGTAACCTATTCGCAGCGCTTCAAGTACGGCGTTGTACACTCTATCTGGGTCTGATTTCCAAGTCCCTAAACCTAGAGCCGGCATGAGGTCGTTGTTGGCAAATCGTAAACTTGTCATATTTCACCATTCAGTGATATTCATGATGAGACTAAGAAATTTAGCGCCATGCCGTTGAAACCTATCCTCTTTCAGCATCATATGCAATCAGTAACCTCTTTCTAGAACTTGGAAAAAAGAATTAGATTGTATTTTCGTGTTCTTGGCAGCTATTACATTCCTTTTTCTATTTAGTGCTACGGGAGATAACATGAAAAATCTAGTCAGATTGTTCCTTGCAATTTTGGCCTTAGGTTTCACACCCAGGGTTGTGCGATGGAACGATCCAGCCCCAAAATAGGTGACAATAGAACGTGCGTAACGAACTATTCGACAAAGGGGAGTTCTGCACTGGTAAACAATTTAGGACTTATGAAAATTTTTCTTCAGTAACAAAAGCTGCAGCGTAGAAAAAGTAGCCACAGCAATCGCCTCAACAGGATATCAGAATTAGCGCTACCCAAGCTGTTTCCTATTCTAGCGGAGGAAAAACTGTGCCAAAGATAGCGGCCATATATAGCCACAGGTTAAATATGACCATTTTCACCTCTCTACAATGTTGGCTCCGCAGTATTCTTTTTTATAAAATCTTCAGTAATATCATAATAATGAGTATCGAAGGCGATCTGCGCTACAAAATCGGAATAATAATTGCATTTCATTTGCAAACCGATGTTTCGTGATGGTCTTCATCGCGCACCGATTCCCACTCCTCGGGATCTGCGCATGCGGAATATCTGTCAAAGAACGCTGGAAACTTTATTTTTCAATTGTTCTTGACAGGGAAGCCTACGTTTTACACAAACTTTTTATTGAAGGAGATGAACAAACTATCAAGACAATGACCCTTAGGGCATCTACAAAAACAGCACCGGCAGGTGCCCGGGACCTCATTTGATGGGAGCAAACACCCTTATTGGTAACGATGTGTATGATCGCAATGATGAAGATTTGGGTGAAATCAAGGAAATCATGTTGGGCATGAGTAGCGGTAAAGTGGCATATGCAGTCTTGTCCTTCGGTGGCTTTCTTGGCATGGGGGAGAAACTTTTTGCCGTGCCGTGGGCTGCTTTGACTCTGGATCAGAACAAACGGTTCGTCCTTAAGGTGGACAAAGACACGCTAAAAGATGCGCCTGGGTTTGATGAGGACAATTGGCCCAACATGGCAGACGAATCGTGGAAAAAATATCCATTCATACTATGAGACTGCACCTGACCCGGACGCTACTTATAACACGTTAGGGCAGCTGCTATTGTGACTGTAGATCACCCCTGGGAAACCTGTAGAAAAAGCAGACGCATACCTTCCAAAGGCATAGAACATTATGCCAAACCCGTCTTGAAGGCGGGACGGTTGTGAAAATCCAAACTTCAGGCAGAATGAATGTAATGTCCCATTCAGGACACAATCAAGGAGGAACAACATGAAAAAGAATACTACTACGTTTGTTGCATGTTTAGCGATGCTGGCCTTGGTTAGTCCGCTCTATGCAGGAGATGAAGAGAAAATGAATACAGACAACCAACCGAAGGCCGGCACTACCCAGTACCAGGAAGGCATGCGGGCCGGCACTAGCCCGTCCGCGCCTGGCCAGCAGCCGAGAGCTAGCCAGTCCCAGTCTGCCAAGGGTATCAAGGGCTATGAGGTTTACTCTCAAGCCGGCGAAGAAATTGGAAAAATCACGGAAGTCAGGACAGACAAACAGTCCGGCGAGGTCCAGTTCGTCACTCTTACCAAAGGAGGTGTTGTTGGTATAGGCGGCAAAGACATTGCCCTTCCGCTACGAGCATTCAAGCTTGATCGAGAGAAGGAACGAGCTACCCTGACGGTGAGTGAGGCCATGCTCGAGAATGCTCCTACTCAGGCCGATAAGTCTGATCAGGATTTTCAACGTGAGTTGTCCAGCCACTACGGCATTGCGCCTGACTGGGATGATACCAAGACAGGAGGATCTCACATGGACCAGTCCCAAAATACTGTGCCTGCCCCCGCACCTGCTCTGGAGACAGGCTCTCCAGCAATGCGGGATAATTCCAAGAAAATGGATTAGCGACATATTTAAAACGGATTATGCTTCTTATAATCCGTTAGCCAGTTGTCTGAAAAGGTAGCGTGTTTCGATTGCGTTGCCAGTTTTATTCATATCTGCCGGAAAGGGTGCCGTTGATGGCACCCTTTTTTCTTACCGTCTATAACAAATCCGGAATGTTGGTGGGACACGCCTAGAATCAAGTTAAGATTGGCCAACCTCATCTCAACCCATTTGGAAAAACATTGACCTGAGAAAATCAGCTAATCCCCAGTGACCCCGGCACCGACAATTGCATTCGCTTGGCGAAAGTATTAGAAAATACCAAAATCAACTCCAGCAACCAAAGTTTTTTTCAGCACACGAAGACAACAAAGGGGAGGCCTTTTGTTTTTTCCTGAGCAGCTTCAAAGGTTCGATCAAAGAAATCTTTGATCATGCCAGCCAAAGTGCCGAAACATATTCAGGAGAGCCGATGGCGATTGCCTCAAACAAGCAGATCAGCATTATTGGCATCGCCAGCCTTTTATAGAACAACGTTGATTTCTTGCTCTTTTGCTGCTCCCAATGCGAATCGACTTGCCATAGTTTCCATGGTGCCGCCTTGGGAGTGATAGATTACGAGAATGTTCTTCGTTTCAAGCGCATCTATAGTTGGTCAAAAATGAAAAGATATCGGTCGCCCCTTCCCACATCCGCAGGCCCATAAAATTTAACGAGCGTTCTGATCGCCTCCCGCCGATTCGACAGATCGAATCTTCAATTACCGAGGTTTTGCCAAAGAGGTGATGTGCCTGCTCCACAAGCATTTCTATCTATCGCTAACCAGAACCTCCCATGGTGCTTTTTGCTTTTACTGTAGCGCGCCGCGAGGTTTGAAACCTTTTTTCGCGAGGTTTGAAACCACTTTTGCAACGCTTTTTTGTGCCTGCCTTATCCCCCTATAAACACCCTTTAAAGGTATTTTTGAAGTCACGAATCGCTATCCTTCCAGCGACTGATTACTATCTTCATTATGCCCAAGATTTACTCTCTGGGAACTCCAACGACAAAGGGGGAGGTCACATGGATATTGTATTTGAATGGCACACCAATACATTAGGCAGGGTCCAAAAGGAAAAACTCGAAGACGAGATCAAAGATAAAATAACGAGAAACATTGAAAAGATCACGGAAATGGAGATAAAGGCCGTGGTTGTCTCTTTGCATGATGATGCAACAACTGCTACCAGCTTCATCAAAGGAGAAATCTTTCGTAATGATGTCCCCCAAAAAGTGGTAATTTGTAATATGAAGATCGACCACGGATTTATGATACATTGTAAAGAAACCTCCTGGTATCAGCCTGGACACAACCCGGACTTCCCATAATTGGAGATCAGTAGTTCAGTGCATTGCTTCGCTCTGGATTTCGCTGATGTGCTCACCGAATACTTGAGCGATGTCTCATGGGTGTAGAAATCTTTGAAAATATCTCTTACCTCCTTCGTGTCGTTGATAGTCATAAGAAACCTGCCGTTGATCTTGCGAAGGATCCCCGCCAGCTCAAGAAAGTCCTGCTCTCGAAAATCGTGTTTATAGCCTGGGATCTTCCAATAAGGCGGATCAAGGAAGAAGAATGAATGCGGACGGTCGTATCTCGGAATGAGATCCCGGAAGTCTTTGCACTCGATCTGAACGTTAATCAGACGCTGCCATGCCTTCTCAATAGTTGTTTCCAGGGTGAGCAGATTGAATCGAGGCTTGCCGGTGGTAGACATTCCGAACGTCTGCCCGGTGATATGGCCCCCGAAAGCGCATTTTTGCAAGAAGAGGTACCTTGCAGCTCGTTGCACGTCGGTCAAGGTCTCGGGATTTACCTGTTGTTCTCTGTCAAATTCAGAGCGGGAAACCAGACTAAATTTATACTGCTTGTAAAGTTCCTCTGGGTGATGCTTGATAACGCGATATAGGGTGACCAAGTCCTTGTCGAGATCATTCAGGACTTCTGCTTGTGATGGTTCTTTGCCAAAGAACACTGAGGCTCCCCCGGCAAATACCTCTACATAGCAGGCATGCTCAGGGATCTTACTGATGATGATTTTTGCCAGTCGAGATTTGCCGCCGAAATAGGGTATAACTCCTTTCATTTTTTGCCTTTTAATTTACAGCTTCATCTGCTACAACATCCCGCGTGCTTACCCAGCATCGGGACTAAGCAGGTGAACCCTGTCGCCCCCTTCCGTGTTTCCGCACGGTCGAGTGGTTGGGGGATGGTTTGAACATCCCCGTCCCGTCCTTTATCCCGTCCTTTAAATCGTGGGTTCGGCCTCAGCAATTTCGGCCGCGCCATTCGCGCTGCCCTGGGTTTCCTGCTGGGACCACGTCTGATTTGCTTCCATCTCATACGGCGTCGATTGGCTCGACAGGGACTGATTCACGTCTCCCTGCTCGCTGTGAGCGGTGTTGTTGACCCCGGACATATTATTGTTGTTGCCCTTGATGTTGTAGACCTGAGTATTCGCAACGGTCTTTCGATTATTCATCACGTCAATACCGCCACCGAAGTAACGAAGGAAAAGCCCGGCCCATGCTCTGGCTTCTTCGCTTGCGGTGGCTTCACGCTCGATCTGTTGGCCTCTGCTGGTCAGTTTGTTGGCCATGAGAGCGACCGCCTGAATGTCGGACGCCCCTTTTATGGCTTTGTTGTAGCTGTCCTCGGTGCCAATATTCTGATCGCGGATCGCCATTGTCTGCAGGCCAATATCCGAAGTTTTCACCTCATGGCCGCCTGGGGTGATATATGTATGCTGGTCTTTGGCACAGCCAAAAGATAAAAGCAGGGCCAGTAGGAGAAGCGGGAGAAGCGTTCGGGAAAGTTTTTTCATTTTGTCACCAATGTTAGAGTGGACCCATTACTGATGGCGTCGAATACCACAGCTGAAGGCGTATCTTTACGGGATACACCGCCTGTCTTACGCAAGACCGAGTTTACATACTCCGCACATTGCCATTTTTCGTTGTCTTTTGTTTTTCCGAAAAACCCCTTGATTGCCTCCCATTTGCTGTACGATTCTCCCACACGGCTGAGGGCGAATTCTTCTGCCTCTGGAACCAGGGGTTTATCCAGAGAGATCCAATAGAACGGGAGAAGTTTTGATAAAGGGAATATCCGGATCATGGGGACGACAGCCTCCAGAGTCATGACCCGACCGGCAACCGGCCAGGCAATCCCGACATGGGAATATTCTGATCTGGTAGCCATGCGGACGATCTGGGATTCGATATCAGACAGTGAGCCCCATCCGTTATGGGTGAAGGCGATAATGTCCCCTGACTGTATCAGGGGTCGTGCTGTTTTATAATCCAAGGAAGTTCTCCGGCCATCCAGTAGAGAAATTATAGGAGGACGGGTCCGGACTGGCTTCCATCGCCGCCTTGTGCTGTTCTGCAGCTGCGAACAATCCACTGTCAAGCGCCATTGCGGCCTGAAAGATCGACCCGGCTAAAGCAGGGCTCATTGTCGTGAAAGTGCCGTCCATGGTTTTCCAAGGAACGGGAGGAACGGCGGCACCGGCCATTAAGAGACCAAGGTGCTGAACTCTGGATTTTTGGTCTGAGTGGTACCATTTGGTACCAACCTTGAAGCCGCCATCCATGCGCTTATCTCGTTCGGTTTTGATTTGCTCCCAGGCTGCTGCCTTCTCTGCCTGGAGGATGTCTTCAGGCGTTCTATTGTCGAAAGGCTCGGTGGTGTTTCCTGCTGCCAGCCATTTCTGATAATCTTCCCAAAGGAAAACTCCGGGGTTTATCCCAGACTGTTTTGTGGTGAGATTGGTTACCGAGGCATGATCTTTGTCTTCAAATTTATACATTGTATCTCTCCCTTTATAGCCTTGAGTCCGCAGTCCAAGAATTAAGGGTCACAACATTAGTTTCTGTTGCCCACGTGCTTGTTACGAGAATGCCACTAATTTTTCCTATCGCAGCGGCAGCGGTCCCTACATTCAATACAGTTGTGACTGCCGGTGCGGCCCTCTTTGTCTGCTTGAAACCAATATATATAGACCTTTCATACGCATACGCTCCAATTGTAGTGTTGCCATAATGAGTGGTAAGATAGGCAATGGGTGCTTCTGCTTCGTAATATCTATTCACATCCCTTAATGGCTCACCAGGCATCTGCTCTTCATACTCAGTAGCAACCTCGCCGTCCTCAAGTTGCACCTGTGCAAGATCAAAGGTACCTGATTGTTGACCAAGGTTCGCCGCACGTGTATTAAACGACGTTCCGGCATCGTACCAAAACACCATGCCGAGATAGTCGTTATTGTTCGTGCCGACCGTCTTGCCCGTCATGCTCGGCAGGTTAACCGTCACATAGTATTTTTTAAATCCCGGCGTTACCGCGACCAGCTGTGTCCCGATAGCCGTGATTTCTGTGGATGGGCTACCACCGGTTCCGAAATTCTGGACAAACTCAACTGCAATATTCTTTGAGACGTCGGTGTCAAAATAGAAGGAATAGGTTGCCTTGTTTCCGGCATTGGTCTTGACCCGCTCAATTCGTTGCGACTTCCGACAGTAATTAGATGCTCCCGCAACACTCGTCACTACCGTTCGAGAAAAAAACTCCGGATTGCCCGGAACAAGGGTCTGGCCGGGCGTGAAGGCTTGCCGGGAGTGAACCTTTGTTGTTCCTGAGTGCTCATTCAACCACATTGTGTCGCTACCATAACCGCTGGTAGTCTGACTCGTAGCCTCCAACCAGATATCAAAGTTGCCATCTATGATGTGGTTTTTCCGACCTCTGTTCGCTGGCTGGTAGGAAAGCGACAAATCAGGCATGACTGTCAGGGCTTTGCCTATATCCACCGCAACAGGCGGATCAAAATATACCACCGCCTCAGCTATCGGCCGCAAATCAGCAATCCGCAATATTGCGGTGTTGCTGGCATCAACCATAGCCAGCGGGATATAATCGCCGGAGGGCGGAGTAAGCGATGTTGCCGCCACACCTGAGCTGTTGACATAAATCCAGTTCGCAACTGTCAGCACATTGCCCGCAGCATCGGTACCAGCTGCCGCCCCCGACATTGCCAGACTGCCAGCATCGACGCTCAGCGGTGCCCCATTCAAGCGCCCCACGATTGCCGCATAATTGGCAGTCAGGCCGCCGCCGTCGGTAACCTCTCCACCGGAAATAACGCGGTCGCCACCCAGTAGAGCCCCCATGACCACCTCATCGAGTATTCCGTTGTCGTTCCATTCGTCATCCCAGTTAGGGTCACCCGCTGCAGGCAACCGTTTTTTGAGCCGATTAGTAAAAGTGTTGGCCATGGCTCCCCCTTTACGCCGAAACGGTGAGGATCCAGGTTTGCACCATAGATTCACCCGCTTCTTTGTTTTTGACCGCGAAAACAGAACGGCAAAGCATTTGCCCGGCCGATGCGCTGTTAAAGATCGCCGCTTCGGTGATTGCTCCGGTTCCGTCCCCAGCTGGCCACGTGCATATGTACGTGACCTTGTTGGCGTCAGCCCCGGTGCCTTGAGTCCTGGAGTCAAGGGCGTTTCGGTCCAGCTCGGTTTCCAGTGCCGTGTTAGCGGCAACCGGTGTAGTTGTGCCGGTGCCTATAGCCATGTGCGACATTTGCGCTTGTTGCCTGCCCGCCAGCTGGTCGGCGATGTGGTTTTTGCCGGTGGTTACGACCAGGTTGGGACTCCAACCACAATCACGGATCGCGCCGGTCTCTTCGTTGACGAAAAGAAAATGCACCCGGCCAATCGGGCTAATTCCCTCCGAAATACCGGCAAACGCCGATTTGACATTTGCCCAGCTCGAGCAGATCAGCCACGCAGCCTGGAGCCAAAACGCGCACCATCCCAATACCCTTGTTCTCATTTTGCCCATCCCTTCTGTCTTCACGACAGTAGTTGGAGCGCTGTCCTGTCATCGCGACGGTCAGCGCCCTTTGTTCAAATACCCTTTGTCGGTTTTAAGGGTCGGCTCCGGAGCGTATGCTCGGATATCCTGCCCACACGCCGGACAACCAAAATTAACGGGAGTTCGCCCGCCTTGCAGTGGTGCTAAATTGCTGGCAGCAACACCGCCATCTGCCTTTTTCAGGTAGTAAATGTGCTGGCGGCAGTGCACACAATAAACTTTTGTTGCAGCCTGCACGGTTACATCCAACTCATCGCTCGGCAGGATTTTCCCGGCAGAGTTCGATCTATTTAATATCGCAGCAATCTTGTCGAACATATCAACCTCCAAACGGCGATACGCCGAAACCACTGCTCAGTTTGCCGCCGAAACCGCTGCTGAATAGCAAAGTGTCGGACACCACAACGGACGATGTCCGCAACGCGCTCAGGGCAACAATCAACTGCTCAAAAATTGACAGCTCGTCAGGGGATTTATGCCGCCATGCCGATAGGCCGCCAAACGGCACTTGACCAAAACCACCGCTACCAGCCCCGTACACATGCCAAAACTCAGGGAAATCCTCCATAGAAACTGTATCGTTGCGACTGATGCTGCGGTCGGTATTCAATGTCACCGCCACGTTAATGGCCTCGGCAAGCTGCAGCCTGATCTCCCATATGCTCATTAGCGCGTCGGAAACCATGGCCGCATCAGATCGATTCAAATCAAGGAGCGTGAGCAGCTGCTCAACAGCATGCATCGCCTCGGCATGTTCAGCGGCCTGGACAATCATTGTCGACAATGTGTCCATAATGATGAGCACCGCATCATCCCTGCTTATTCGGGTGAGGATGTAGAACAGGTTTTCAGCGACGATCCGCACCAGGTTGATGGACGAGGATTTGCCAGAGCCGAAAACTCGATCCATAGCCCGCAACACCATCGGCACTTTGTTCATCTGGTTGAAGGCGGCGGACACCTCGATAACATCCTCTTTCTCCAGGTCGAACTGATTGAGGTAGGCCATGAAGGTATAAAATGTCGAAGGCCATGCATCGGTCATCAGATAAAAATCGGCCACCTTGGCAGCCATGCCGGCGTCCCGGATCAAGTCGAAATTATAGCTGTCCGCCTTGGCCTTGAGACCGAACCGGGAGATCGATCCGGCGTCTTCGCGGGTCACGGAATCGAGAAAGCCGGCTGTCGATGAATCGCTTGCCGTCCAATCGCGTTTGAAAAACAGCTGCACCCGGTTGGAGATCTCCCGCAAGGGCTGGCGGGATACCGATATCGAGCGCAGCTGCAGGTTATCGGCGGTGAGCTGGCGGGATACTGGCTTGCTCGCCGGGTGCCCCTCCCGCAGGGCCATCTTCAGCTTGCCGCCGGAGGTAAAAAACCGGCTGTGGGTCTGATAGCAGATACGCTTGATAGCCTCCCGCACGGTAACATCGGCCTCGATCAGACCGTCCAGGCGATAGCCCCGCCCGGCAAACTTGGTGCCGATCGCAGCAAAGGACGCGCTGTCGAAATCGGCTGCAGCTACTCCGGCTCTAGTCGTCAGTAACTTCTGAATTGCCAGGTCCGGACGGATGCAATCGGACAGGCTGGTTACCTCGGCGGTTACTTCGTCGGAATAAACAACCTCAGTCGGCACATATTCGACATCGAAAAAAGCATGGAGGATGTAGACCGCCTTGGCGTCGCCGGCGTTGGCATAGATGACCCTGACCTCCCGGTTGGTGAACCATCCCCAATTAAAATTAACATGGCTGGTCAGATCAAACAAATTGACCACGGTCCGCGAAGGATTATCCTGAGCCTTGATGTTTAAAACCCGGTTGGCTGTTGCCAAACTCTTCACATCGTCGGAGTTTTTAACATTGACCACTCCGGTATTTTTGACTTTGCCGTTAAGCGCTGATCCGGTAATCCCTGTTACTTTTGGAGTAACCGCACCACTTTTTGTTGTCTCGAGGGTGACCTCGAAAAATCTTATTATTCCCCCAACAACGCCGGAACCTGTCCAGGAAATTATGACCGAGGTAACAAAGGAGGACATATTGAACCATTGATCGACAACTCCGGTATGAGGCACCCATGTAGGATTAACCCCTGGGATGCTCAAGGTAACTGTTCCGGCATCAAATGGGTCGAATCGTACATGCAGTCGTTGGGACAGAATTCCGCTGTGCCCGGCAAAATAGAATGTTTTCGATCCGCTGCCATATGTTCCGATTGATAACGGCATCCCTGTAGTACTGCCGTCGGTAATCACAGCACCCTGCACCGTTGCCTCATGGCCGTGTGTTGGATCGGCCACGGCAACCGTAGGCTGATCGAAATTATGGATATGCTCGCCACCGATTTCATGGTTGTGGCCATGATCGACATCGACGTCGGCATCCAGTGCGATCTCATCGTTTGGATTCGGTCGGGATAATCTGCCAACAACCCCGACGCCCGACACCCAGACCTCACAAAAATCGGCTAAAATCTTGCCGGATGACCAATGCTCAATCGCAAGATAGGCCCGCAAAATCTCGCCGCGATTGCGGTTTACCGTGGCCTGAATGAGGCCCAGCACACTATTGCCGGACTTGATGCAGGCTGCGGTGGCCAAATCGGCGGCATCATAGGCATAGGACGGCTGCAGGGCTGTATTGCTGCCGGTGACGCCGTCGAATTGCATTTCGAGAAAGCGGGTCGATTCGCCGAATTTTTTTACCCAGGGCTTTTCGCTGAAGATTACCCGGGCAGGATTCAGATCCGTGCGCACGGTGTAGATCTCAGCCGGTGCCGGAAAACCCTCAATCATCACATTGGCGACGGAGGCCACTGGACCGGCGCAGAGGACAAAGGTATGGTCGCCGATCACCGAGACGATCTCCCGCTTGTCCAGATGCTCAACCGCCGAACTGAGATAGCCGCGCTGGATCACCGTCAGGCTCGACGCAGTCCGCCCGCTGTAGCGGATTTTTTCCTCTTCGATCAACACGGTACCTGAGATGGGAAAGAGCAGATCGTTCAGGTTTTCGTAAACCGGTAAAACCATGGTGCCCGCCAAGATCGAGCCTTTGAGACGCAGGCGCTGCGTCGTTTTGGCTTTCAGTGCCGGGATCCGGCCGGGACTCCCGAAGGCTACGGGAATACTTCGGCCGATATCGCTGTCTGCGGCATAAGGCCAAACCTCGCGGGTGAGCAGATCGCCGCAGGGCTGGTCGTAGCGGATAGATAAAGAGACCAAATCCAGGGACAAAAGCCTGCTCGCCTCGTCAAACTCGATAGGATCCTGCACCACAAAGCGGTCGACCAGGGCTTTGGAGGATTCAGCCAGCCCGGCAAACCACTGGTACAACTCCACCTCGACGTTTTCGGGGTATTCGGCGAGAAAATAATCAGAGAAAGGCTGGTCGCCGCCGTTCCACAGGGTGATGGTCATCTGCCTGATCTCGCCGTTGTCGTTGGCCGTGGCATCGCCAGCCGAATCCTGCAGCTCTCCCCAGTTCTCCACCAGGGGCAGGTATTCGTTGCTCAGGCCATCGGCCGCGCCCAGCTTTTGGTCGGAGAGATAGACGTTGCCGGCATCCGGAAATTTAAAGACCAGCAGCTGCCGAGGGCGCCTAAAAGAGGCGTTCTTGGCGCTGATAAATGCTGCGGTCAGATCGGTTCTCATCCGACCACCTCGAGAAGCAGTTCCCCGGCAAACCGATGATAGGAGGTCTCGGGGAAATCAATCTTGGTGGTCAACAGCCGCACCGTATGGGCGTTGCCCTCTTCGTCGTAATAGGTAAATGGATTTGCGGCACCATTACAGATGGTGTTATGCCAGGTTTTCAGGGCCTGATAATCGGCGAGCGGCAAGCCCCTGAAGACGATCGGGAAGGTCTTGATGGTTGTCCCCAGATCTTCAACCTGCAGCGAGCCGCCGCCGGTGCGGTCGATCACCTGGATCTTTTCCACCGGCCGCGAAACCGGATAACGGATGCCTCGGGTAAACTGGAGACTATTTGCGCCGAGCACAAAACGAGGGTTCATGATCTGGCCTCCAGGCGGCGTTGCTCACTGACAATGGATATCACATCGGAGCGGGACACCTGCTGATTGATATTGACGGTGACGCCGCCCTGGGCGTTTTTGCCGTTGTGAGCAGTTCCGGCCGCCGCCACCTCCGACGCGGACATCGAGGCGTCTGTATTCTCGTAGCTGCCGGATGGGGCAGAGGATGAGGAGGTGGGCTCGGCGGGAGCGGCGGCCGCAGCCCTTTGCAGCTGCTCGAATTTGGCTATCAGGCCATCGATGCCGGTGACTACCGCGCTGCCGTCGAAGTGGGCCTGGAGGCCGATTGTCTTGCCGTTCAGTTCGTCCGCTTCTACGCCCACGGCGATGAGTTGACTGTTCATCTCTTCCGTTTTTTTGGCAAACTGTTCTGCCAAGGTACCGGACTGTTCCTGCATCCTGGTCATCGCCACCCCTGCGGCCAATTCGCCTTCTTCATAGGCATCGGCAGCGAGTTTGCCAATTTCATCGTATAGCCACTGTTCAACCTCATAAATATCGGCTCCGGCTTCTTTCCAGCGGATGGATTTTCTCACCAGTTCGTTTGCTTCCTGGGTGAAATATTTTTCAGCACCGAACCCGGCTTCTTCATACATTTCCCGCTCGGCTGCCGCTTTCTCTTCGGCTTCGCTCTTGTGCTTGTCGAGAATTTTCTGTCGCTCTTTCTCCTGATACTTTAAGGCATTGGTTGTGCCCTCGATCTGTGTTCGATAGCTGCTCTGTGCCTTGACGCTTTCGTCTGCCAATGCCGCCGTGCTTACCCGGTTCTTCTCCAGCCACCCGTCAAACTCTTTCGCGTCCATCTTCGCGAATTCGAAGAAGGACAGTCGACCATCGAAGACAGCCTTCCACCCTTTGAAGGACTCAGCGATATTGACAAAAGTCCCGGCGATAGATCTTGCCTCTTCTTTAAAGCCGACGATGAGGCCGGTCGCCCAGTTCATCACCTCCGTAAAGATCGGCGCAAATTCGGCGGCGACGGCATTCTTCAGCCCCCCGAAAGCACTGGTGGCTTCGTTGGTGGCAACGCCGGCGTCCACAAGTTTTTTGTTGTCGACTTCGCTGATGGCAAGTCCCAGCTCTTTCGCCCGCTGGGCCTTCTCTTTCAAGGCCTTGCCGTTCTCTTCAAGAAGTGGCGTCAGCAATGCCGCATCGTTGCCGATGGCTTCCAGATAAAAGACCTGTTCCTCGGCGCTGATGTTGGCATCATCCATGGCCTTTTTCAACGCCACCAACACATCCGGCCCGGAGAGCTTCTGCAGCTCCTGGGCGGTCAAGCCGACTTTGGGTGCAACGTTTTCAAAGAAGTCCGCGAACTCACCGCCGCCGGTGGCAATAAAATCACCGATCTTGTCCTGCACGTCCTTGCTGATATCGGCGAGCTTCTCGGCGGACACCCCTACGGACTCTGTGGCAAAAGCATATGCCCGGAACTCCTCGCTGCCCATCTTCGCCAGCCGGGCCAGGTTCTCCATCTCCTTGGCCTCCCTGGCGGAGGTGATCACCAGCGCGGAGACAGCGGCAACGGCTGCGGTGGCACCGGCTGCGATCCAGCCCCAGACTCCTTTGACCTTGTCCCAGGCGGCGCCGATTTTCGAGGCCGACCCGACCCCGGACTGTTCGACCTTGCGGAATTCTTCCTGCGACTTGCCGGAGAATTCCTTGACCCGCACCGACCCCTTGTCGTCGACATAGAGCTCGATTGCAACTTTGGTATTTGATTGCAGCATGGTCTTTTACGCGGTCGCAGGCCGTTGTTGATGATAATGTTTTATCGTCCGGTGAATGCTTACCAGACAGCGTCTTGCCAAACGGCGATCACCTGGGGCGATCTCCAGATCGTCCATGGCCTGGGGCACTGCCGACATGATCAGCTCGCCCCAGGGGCAGACCCGGTCATGCAGGGCCAGCAGTTGCCTGGTCAGCATGTCCCAGCCATTGACCGGACACCCGGTCGCTCCTGTGCCATCCCTGGCACCCGCGACACTAGGCCATCCCTGGCCGTCGCATTCCGGTTCGATCTCGTCTTCCTCAAGGTTTTTGCGGCATTGCTTGCAGTTGACACTCGGGTAATCGAGCTGGAACTGCAGCGCCGCCATTACTTTTTTTCGGCCTCGGCCTCCCGCTCGATGTTGTGTCGCTCAATATCAAAGGCCACCCTGTTCAGCCAGGCGGTAAAACCGGGCGACCAGGTCATGAGGAGTTGCCGCGAGGTCTTGTCGAAAGCGATCTCCCCCGTGAAGCCTTTTAGCTTTTGCGCGTCGGCAATCAGGACAAGCCGCCGCAGATCCTCGACCATCAGGCCCTTCCAGTCGACCACCACGTAATCGCCGAACAGTTCCTGGTACGCTTCGCCATTGAGCACCGGCCGCTTTTTCATCAACGCCAGGTCCCATTGCAGCTCCGTTGCCGCCTGGACAAACTCCTGATGTTTGCCGCCGATCGGCCGCGCCAGGATCTCGAAAGTTTTCGAGCCGGGATAGGCCACCCAGATCGGCGGCTGTTCATCCCGGGTGTCGATGATGTCGGCAAGTTTCAACTCATCCATGATCTGTCCTCAACAAACTAAGCAAGAGGGTTGGTGGTACGTTTATTGACAACCTCGATCCGCATCGGTGCGGTAAGAGCCGTCATGCCTGCAGGCGCTGTGCTTGCCCCGATCCCTTTCAAGTTCATGGAATAGGGGATCTTGCCGGGTCCGGATACCGGCGCTTCCGGGCTGTCGATCTTGAGGTTGGAAAGCAGGATCCGCAGCTTGTACTTATGCGCGCCTTCGATGGTCTTGCCGGTGAAGGTGATATCCATCTTCTTGCTGACCGTGTTCTGCCAGTCATCGAAATAGGCGTCGTTGGCGGTGTTGTATCGTGGGAACTTGAGCGCTAGCGTACAGGCCGGGAAGCCGTTGTCGGCAGGCTCTTCCAGGCCGTCTTGCCCGGCCACATAATCGGATTCCATTGGCCGCGAAAACGTCAGCTCGAAGCTTGCCGGATAGAGTTTGTGCGAATCGGCAAGAGCCACATCCTCCTGGTTGTTCATCCGGAAGACCGTGTCCTTGTTCATGATGACACGGTTCTGTTTCAGGGCCGTGACCAGGGCCATAGTGACGGCCGTGTTGGTTGTAGAATCGCGTTTTAAAGTATCGCAGATTGCCTCGAAGCTGATTTTCACCGGCTTGTTCATCTCTGCGGAAAGCTTGAAGCCGTGCAGTTTGACCGACGGGTATTCCCAGATCTTGTCGACCAGCTTTTTCTGCGCCAGCGTGCCGAACAGGCCGTCGACCTTGGATGTCAAGTTATAGGTACCCGCGTAGGCGGCAGTCGCTTCCTGCTGCACCGGCACGCCGGCAGATCCCATGATCAGCGCCAGCCAGACGTCGAAGCCCTCGTACCTCATATAGGCCTCGATGTTGCCGGCAACGTTCTCGACGCCCGCGTCCGCCTCGGTCACCCACTCCTGGCCGGCGGATTCGTCAAGCTCCAACTCCATGCCGACCTTGATATTATCGGCCAGTATCAACACCCCGTCTCCTGCTTCGCAGGCAACCGGCGTATGCCAGACTCCAGCCTTGGCAAGACCGCAGATCGTTTCTCGCCCGGTTATTTCATTCGCCATTTGGGTACATCCTCCTTAAATGTTTGACCGTTCCAGGGTATAGCTCATGGTCCGGACCAGCTTGACTATCCATTGTTTGTTCTCGGCCTGAAACATCTCCGTCGGCCGGTCCGGGCCGATCTGCACCTGGTCGATGTCGGTCAGCCCGAGATGGTTGTGCATGAGCAGGTCACTCGCATCGTCCATGAACCGGTACAATCCGACAACCGCCTCGCCGCCGTCCGTAGTCATCCGGACAAATGCGGCGAGTTCAATTCTCATGGTCAGTTCGACCATCTCACCGGGCTGTTCCTCCCGCGTCACTCCGCCGTCCTTGATGCCGAGGCACGGCTGCCGGGTCCCGGTCGGCATATAATTGACATGCGGGGTGATATAGCAGTCGCTCCGCCTCGGCAGCTGGGGCAGGGTCTGCAGGACGTTTTTAATGGCAGGGAGCAGGATCTGCATTTAAATGTCCTTTAAAGTCGTTCTCGAAAAGAGCCGGTCAGGCGCTGTAAAGACCGCCGCCGAGCTGCCTGCCGCGGCCTTTTCTTCGCCGCCCAGGGTCTGCTTGCCGGTCGACAGCCGTTCCAGGGTCTTGAGCGCTTCCCTGTACCGATCTTTTCTGTTCTCCGGCACCCCACTGTCATCGAGCGAGTAGAGGTTCCAGATGGCGATGTCGACCGCGAGCGTCGAGAGCAGCGGCTGCGGATCGGCGAGCGGCAGCTCATAGCGGTCATCAACGGCGAGGTAGCTGTCTATCTCGACACCCGCCGCTTCCAGCGCCGCCTCTATAGTGGCCGTTATCACCTGGCCGCTGTCCGCCTCGTCGGTGAGGCGGATCAATTCATCCTGGGTGATGCGCTTATTCAGATCGGCGATAGTGGCGTACATGGTTATTTATCCCTGTCCAGGATGTCAGGTGCTTTGGCTGATTTATGTGCTGCTTTTATCGCTGCAGCTTTTATTTCGGCTTTCGTCCACGTTGTTTTGGCTTTCTCCGCCGGCTCGCCTTCCGAGACGACTACCGTCAGCATCGGCTCCTCCTGGAGGCTTTTCAGTTCATCTTCGGTGAACTTGTCGTCGGCATGCTCGGTCGGTCTGCTCGGATGAGCGACCCCGCAGCGCCGGAAGCCGTCTTTCTTACTGGTGATGATGATCATGTTTCAATCCTCTTCGATTATTAAGAAGAAGGCCGGGCCTCAGCCGGGCCTTCAGTTGATCAGCCGTTACCTATCAGCCGAGACCGGTAGAGCCCCAGATCAATTGCCAGAAGCCATAGCCGCCTGCGCCCCGAGCTTCGGCGCCAAACTTGAACTTCTTGCGCATGAAGACATCGTCTGCCTGGGGATCGATCTGCTGAACGAATACCGGCTTCTTCCGCTCCTGGTAAATGAACGGCTTGACCGGCTTGGTGGTATCGAGGAGGAACCATGCGGTAGTGCTGGTCAGCCTCGGTTCGACGACAACTTCGACGGTGCCTTTATAGGGGTTGGGCTTGCCGTCATCAAGCTTTTCGTTGGTGGCCAGGATGTTGGCGACAGCTTCCAGCGCCGGAGGAACCAGCAAAATATTCGGGATGATGTTCAGGGGCCGCCCCTCGTCATCCTTGAAAGACATCATCGCCGTCCGGCCGGCACCGAGCGAGGCGATTGCCAACGCTTGGGTTGCGGCACTGAGAACCACCACACCCTTGTTTGACACAGATACTCCGGCTACCACATGATCGGTATCGCACATGTACTGACCGTCATAGCAGGGCGTGGTGAAGACCCCATTCTCCAGATCGGCGACGATCTCATCCGGCAGCTGCTTGGCCGAGAACGCCGCGCCCTGCGCCTGCGGGGCGTAGATCCCGAGCTGATCGTCCTCGATATCGTTGCGATCGACCTCGACGGTTGCCTCAAAATCGTCGTTGACAACGGTGTAGCCGAAAGCGGACAAAGCTTTTACCGCCTTCTCACCGATCCACTTGCGCATTCTCGGAAAGCTGGACAGCCATTTGTAATCGTTTTGACTCCCGGTCGACGGCACCAGCATCGCCACCTTTTGCCAATTGCTGGGCGCGGCCTCGAAAGCCTTGTTGAAGGTTGTCTTCAGGTTGGTGAAGACAACCGCGAGAGTTGCAGCATTTACTATCATGGTAATTCTCCTCTTGATCCTTTAGTCTTTGCCGCTGACGATCAGCGATTAGGCCGTGAACATGACCCCGGACGCCCTGAGTTTAGCGAGCAGGGCATTGAAATCGGTTTTCAAGGTGGCCACGTCAGCCGCCACTGAATCCGCCTGCGCTGCCACCTGCGGCATGCCGGCAGGGATCTGCACCCAGACACCGTCCGAAACAACTTCGACAACCCGCCCGGCGACAATACCTTTAGTCCCTGGGGCATCGGCCACCGTCTCGTCATCCTCGACAAAGCACAGCTGCCCGGCATCGGCCTGGTCGACAGCGTTGCTCGCCGAATTCTTGAGCTTGAACATCCCCCCGGAATAGACCTGCACCCGTTTGGCACCATCCGCCCCGGCCGAGTTATCCACGTTCTGGTCGGAGACGCCGAACACCCTGATCGAGGCCGCATCAGCTGCTTCGACCGTATATCCGGAGCTATTGACCCCGACCATCTTGCCACCTTCGACAGCGGTCGAAGCCGCCACCAGCAGAGACAAGAGCAACCCTGTTTTCCTTTCCGTCATTCTGTCAGCCATAATAGCCTCCTGGTTTGTATGTTTTTTGTGCCGGCCGTGAAGCTGGACGGTTACTTGCCGTACTTGGCGATATCTTCCGCCGAATTGCCGAACATCTCGGCGACCTTCTGTTGCTCGGAGTTGAGCGCCGTTTGCGTATCGCCTGCCGTCTTACCGGCAAGACCCGACTCGCCTCCGACTACCGGAGCAGCCTTGCAGAACTCGGAGAACAGAGCAAGCCCGCCTTCCTGCCGACACTGGGCCTTGTGGTAGTCAGCGGTCGCCGGGGTGATCTTGCCGTCTTTCAGGGCCTGGTCGATGGCGGCGTTTACGGCCGTCTCAAGCTGCTCTTTTTTTACGTCGCCGAGCGACTTCTCGGCGTTGGTCGCTCTTGCGACCGCCGTATCGTAGTCGGAGCGCGGGACGAACTTATCGAGACTCGGGGTCTCCGCCCGATTGTTGGCGGTAGAGACCTCGTTTTTCAGCTCCTTGATTTTGGCCACTGCGTCCGCATCGGTGGCGGTTTCCGGCAGCCCCAGGGCCACGAGAATTGCTTTAAGCATTTCATCCTCCTTGTTTTCGGGGTTACCCCCCTGTTGACTATTAAGCGCCGGCAGCTCCAGGTTCGGCTGGTTGGTTAAACCGACCGAGGTGAGTCCGACGATGATGCCGCTTTCGCGGTTGTAGACGATCACCGGGCTCATGTACCGGTACGCCCGTTCGCCGATAAGTTTTTTACCTTCAGCGTTCCATTCGACCATGCCCCATATCTCGCCGTCCCGCACCGCCAGCTCATTGATCCAGCCGACCGCCGGGGCAGGCTCGCCAAGCCGGGCCTTCAACTCGCTGCTGTGCTCGAGGTCGATCGGCAGATCGCGGCCAAGCTCTTTGAAGGCAACCAGGATTTTCTCCGGCTGGCTGTTGAGCCAGGATCGTCCGTCGCGGCCCTCGACTGTACCGGCAGGGATAAGCTGCCTCCATTCCGGGGCCTCGCCCAGGGCGGCCACGAGGTCCATGGTATTCAGGGCAATGCTGCCGAGTTTCATAGCAAGTCTCCTACGATGATGTATTCTTCGAGCTGCTCCTTGATCTCCGGCCAGTTTTCATCCTGGACCATGAGGAAGGGCCGCGCCGGGGTCTTCACTTTTTTGCCGCGCCCGGCCTCGCCGCCGAACTGGTGGATGGCAGCGTAGATCTTATTGGTGCCGACCATGACCGCGTTGTTCTCCGCCTCATAATGGATCGAGCCCATCAGGCCGCCGGCATGGCCCTTGCCGATGAGGATCGAGCCGCCTTTTTTCATAACCAGCGTTACCGGCGAGAGCGGCTGCCAGCCGTTTGGCCGACCACCCGCCTGGAAGTTTTCGACCACCGAGGCCTTGACCGTCTCGCCGATGATCTGCATGGCGGGCAGCAGGTTGCCGCAGCGCTTGGCGATGGTCCCAAGCGTTGCCGTCATCTGCTCGTCATGGATCTTTATGCGAATCGTCGTTCCGGCCACTTGTCACTCCTGTCAATCTGAGGTATTCTTTTCATTACAGTTATGGCGATTGAGCTGCGGATCGATAATCGCCATACAGCGCGGGGTCGCCGCAGTGACCTGTCCGCTGTCCATCACATCAATCCTTCCGGTAAACCAGCTGTCCAGCCCTCTGCTTGTTCATGTAGCTTCTTTGGCTGGTCGGTATCATTGTCCACGCCTGCAGCCAGCCGTCTCCCGTTTCCGCCACCACCAACAGGAGCTTCTCCTTGCCGAGATCGAGCAGCTTGATAATCCGCTGCCGGAGGATGATCTTGCCGGTGCCCTTGTGGCGCTCAAAGGTCAGCCATACTTCATGTGGATCGGTGAGCACCTCCGGCAAAAACGGCAGGTATGGGGTCCGTTCGGCCGCAAGGTGACTGCCGAAGGTCTCGGCGTTGACCAGGATGTCGTAGCGAAAGCCGTTTGCTTCCAGGCTGAAGACCGCCTCCTGTCCGCCGATAATCTCCTCGAGGCCCGCCACCGTCGCCTCCTTGCTGGTCAGCTTCGGCCCCAGGGCAGCTTGCGGCTGATCCGGAGCAAGCCGCTCGGCCAGACCGTAGGTCAGCCAGTCGCCGGGAGTGAGCTTTTCCCAGGCGTCCGCCTTCATCGCCTGGTATTCCGCCATGGCATTCTTCGAGAGCTTCTGCCCCCAGGCCGCCCGACCGGGGCTGTAGTCCCAGCCTGGGTCGATACCGACCGGCACCTGGCTGACCTCGCCGGTCTTTTTGTTGACGTACTCATAGGTGCCGTCATCCGGGGCCTCGGTTCGCAATTTATGTTTGTTGCGCTGGTATTCGGCGTTGCTCATCGTCGTCACACCGCACTTGCAGCCCCAGCCGTTCGCCGGCTCGTGAGTCCGCCACCAGGGGTCATCGTAGCGCAGCACGATGTTGTACCACCGCATATGATCCTTGCGTGGATTGACCGAGCTGGAAGGCATGTATTTCCACCAGGGCCGCACCGCGAGCACCGCCGGAGCGGTCCGCCCGGCGTAGTGGCCGGCGCTGTAGGCACTGGAGAGGTTGGTGTCGAAAATGACCGCCGATCGCCAGTCGCGGCCACCCTTGTATTGCCAGCCGTTTTTTTCGATGACCTTGTCGAAATCTTTTCTAAACTCTGCTAAGGTGGTTCCCTGGCTGATCGCCTTGTCGACAGCATCCCGCAGATCCGTGAGCAGCTCGGCCTTGGTCGCCCCGGCGACGACGAAAGACCGGCTGTGCATTCCGCCCCAGAGATCGTCCCATTTCTTGGTCGGGAGATTCACTTTATCCCTAAAGAAACGGATCGCCTCATCGAAGGGCAGGTTGAGATATTCGGCGGACGGTGCGGTCATCTATGGAACCCCATTTAAAACCCGTTTAATTTTTCCTGTGCTGCACGCGCCACCCCTGCTCCGCAAGTGTGGGCGGACAAGCCTGAAAAACGATTACAGGCCATTTTACGCGTTTTCATCTTTTCGCCTCTTCGCCTGCGTCAAATCGCCCGGCAAGATCGGCCAGAACCAGCCCCCGCCTCATCAGGTTGCCGAATTCGGCGGCATCCATTTTCGGGTACAGCTCGATGAGCCGGTCCCGGAACTCTTCGAGGCTTCCCACCTCTTCAAGCAGCTGCCGCATTGGGGCAAGCAGGGGATCGAGTGCCGCCTCGCGGGGCAGGCCGTTCAGGATCTCCACCGGATGGGGATCCTTTTTTTCTTCGGCTTGCTGCCCCTGCCGGTTCTGGGCCGTCTCCGTTTCCACTTTTACTTCCGGCGCCACTGCAACGCCGGGAGGCCGTAAACAATCCGCCCCTTTCGCCGGATCAGGCAGGCCGAGTTTATCCCGAACCACTGACTGCTCAACCTTCAGGCCCTGGGGAACGAGTTTTTCCAGGGCGTTGACTAGGACGGCGATATCCTCTTTCTGGGCCTCCCGCAGGAACAGCTCCGGATAACTCTCCCTGGGGCCGAAGTTGAGGTCGATGAACGGCCTGACCAGATCGAGGTTAAGGGTCTCGGCCAGTTGACAGGCATCGTCATCCCGGATATCCGTGCGCACCTCGGCCTGGGCATCGTCGCCGCCGAGTTTGCCGGGTGTGCCTACCGTCGTTGCGGTCTGGCCGAGAATGCCCCGGCTCACCTGGGCATCGAGATAATCCGCCAGCTTGTTGAACAGCTCGTGGCCGCCGGTCGACTTGGAACTCTCGGCGAACTCGATCTTCATCGAGTCGGGAAAGACCGCTCCGGCATCGGTGCCGAGATTGGCCACCGCCATTTTGAGGATGGCGATATCCTCGTTGCTCGCACCGGACTGATACTTGCCCACCCGAAGCGGCATGCCGAAGATCTCGGCAAATGCCATCCAGTCCTTGATGGTGTAGTTCTTGAACATCCAGGCCCAGGCCGCGACGCGGGCGATACCGCCGCGAATCGGGATGCCGGTTTTCAGGTGCGGCAAATGCACGATGAATTTATACGGCGCAAGCGGGATGCCTTCCGCCAGGTTCTCTTCATCGAGCAGGCGAATGGTCCGCCTGCTCACCCGGTCGAAAACGAAAAACCTGGGGTCGCGCCATTCGTAACGCGCCGGCTGCCATTTCGTCCCACGCTGCCAGATGATTTCGGCAACCGAGTAGCCCTTGCCGAGTCCATCGAGCAGATCCTTCAGCAGCCCCCGAAAGCCGGGCCTCTTGACCATCACTCGGACCTCATCGGCAAGCTTCACGTCTTCCGGCTTGTCGGTTGCCGCTTCGACGATGATCGGCAGCGACGCAGCGGCCAGCTTGCGCTTACCGATCTCGCAGCGATAGTGGAGATCTTTCTCTTCCATCTCTTCGGCAAGAGTCAGATAGTCTCTCGCATCGCCTTCCGCCGCGCCCCTGAGGAGAGCAGCCAGGCGCACCGGCGTCAACCCGCCCGCAACAGTCTGATCCCAGACGGTTCGGATGCCGGTAAGCGACGGAGCCGAAAGTTCACGGGTCAAGGCCTGCGTTTTTACCGGGTTGCCCCGGTGATCATAGATAGTCACCATCACCATGTCCCTTCGGTGGCACTAAAGCCCGCCGTTGTTTTGATCGACCGAGTGTCCCGGTCATCGGTCATCTCCCGCTTTTTGACGGGGTGGTAGGCGTATTCGATCTTGCCGTCGGTGCGGGTGGCAAAGTAGCCGAGCGCCAGAGCGATAGCCGAGTCGCCATGCCGTTTGAACTCAGCGTTTTTAGTATCCGCCTGCCGCAATTTCGGCAGTTTGATAATACCGTCGATCATCTCCAGCGCGCGCAGATCGTTGAGCACGTCGGCATCGCGCATCAGGTCAAACATTTGGTCCTCAAAGGCCTGCTGGAATGGCACCATATTGGAGCGGTACCAGGCGTCGTTAAGCATCACCTGGTGGATACGGTCCAAGCCAAACTCCTCGGCGGTATACTCCGCCAGGGTGGCACCGTTGCCGGTGGCGTCCATTGCCCCACCGATGAATCGCGGCAGGCGGCGGATTACACGCCAGATGATCTGTGTCTGATGCCTGGTCGGGACGCTTTTCATCTCGATCATAAATGGACAGCGCCGGCGCAGATCCTGCTCGATGGAAAGCGGAGCAAATACGGCAAAGTCGCCGTGCCTCGCATAGTCGCTTCCGAAGGCGTGTTGCCGCTCCGCATCCAGGCTGTCCAACAGTGGGTCAAGGTTTATCCTGATCCACTCGGATATAAATGAATCCCGATACGACAGCGATTTCGGCACAAAATCCTCAGGTAGCGCCAGGCGCAAAATCGGCCTGACTTCTTTCATGCTCTGCTCGATGAGCACTCCGGGAATGGCGACCCCGGAGCCCTCGCGCGGGATGGCGTCCAACTCCTCGCGCATGGCTGCGGTATTGGTGCCGTAGCCCTTACGTACCTTGTCGTACCAGGCCTTCTTGCCCTCGGCCGTTGGCGTCCAACCCTTGACCAGACAAACCCTTTCAAAAAGTCCATTGGCAACGGCATCGTCAAAGGTGCAATGGAATATCTTGAAGGAGGCGAGCCCGGCCCTGCTGTCGCGGATCAGCTGATTGAATGGGTTCTTCGCGCCGTTGTGCGTGCTGATGATGCGGATCTTTCCACCCCAGATCAGCAGCGCGGTACAGGCATCGATTACCGCCTGGACGTTTTTGTGAAACGCAGCCTCATCGATATTGACAACCCCCTGCAGGCCGCGAATGTTGGCCGGGTTGCTTGACAGCGCCACAATCTGAAACCCGCTCAAAAACCGGATGCGATAACTGGTAATCTGCTTCGATGTGCCGTCATCCTGCTGATCCTCAAACAGAAAGACCTCTATGCCGTCCCAGCCATCAGCCATGGCCATGGCCATAACCTTGGCCATCTTGGCGCAATAGCCGATATACTCCAGGCCTTTCTCTTTGGTGTCGCCGACATAATAGACGTTGTCTCCACCGGCGAGCTTGTGGCTGGATGCGGTGATGGCGTCATCCAGGGCGGTGGCATAGGTGATGCCTGTCCGACGCCCCTTCTCGGCAATGTTTAAATCATCATTGTGGATCTGCTTGATCCACTGCCGCTGGTGCAACATCAGCACACCCTCGGCTAGCGGATCCAGCCCCGCAGGAATCTCCCTCACCGATGCCGGCAGCTCATCGGAATCGATGGGGATGATACGGACTACATCGCCAGGGCGTCCCATTACCTGACCCCCAGTACTTCTTTCCGCCAGAATGCAGCCTGCTCGGCATTGAGACCATGCTGCGTTGCGACCTGATCGACTACCTTTGCCGCATCCTGCAGAGCCTGCTCCCGGATCTCCTTCTCACGCTTGACGTTCATGGTGCTTGACGCCTCAAGCCGCTGGACCGCCAGGGCCAGGGCCTTGAGGTTGCCGATCACACCCGGGATGGATTCTTCACTCAGCTCCGCATCCTGCAATTTGAGGGAGAGATCGAAGGCCAGGGTCCGCAAGACCTCATTGACCAGGTTGCCTACCTGCCCCTGGGGCGCGGCACCGAGCTTGCCGATCCACATCTTCGCCACTTCCCGGCTTTGCTGCAGCTTCTCGCCGGCCTTGCGCATGGACAGGTCATAGCGGTTGACCGCCGATTTCGATAGCCGTTCGGCATGGCCATCCTCTTCGAGGATCTCGTTGATCCTGGCGGTGGCCTCGAGTTGGCTGATGCGCGGATCGCGCAGCAGCTCCTGTAATCGATCCAGGATATCCGCCGGCAATCTGTCTATGGTGGAGGGCTTACCCATGGCGGCTACAGCTCCGGCTCCGGTCGTTTTACGCCGGGAATCACCACGGCGCCATTAGCCACGTCGAGGCCCCTGGCCGTCAGCTTGGCGACCATGACGCCCGTCGTGTCGGCTACGGCCAGCAGACCCTGCTCGGCCAGCCAGGCCAGCTCAGTGCGCAGCAGGTCGACGCTGACGTTGTGTCCCATAGAGCGCAGCGCCGAGCGCAGGACATATTCGTTGTGGCTGTAGTCGGCATCCTCGGCCAGCACGCGCAAGACGACCAGCCGCCTGTCCGCCTCCTGTATCAGTTCGGCAAAATTCCCCATTAATCCGTCCTCAAATGATGTTGGTTAAGCAGATCGACCGCCCGATTGATTCCGGAGAGCCTGCCGTCGAGCCTGCCCAGGTTTTCCGTCAGTGGGCCGATCTTGTTGGAGAGTTCGGTAAGATCCTGGCGGCTCGGCAAGTGGCGGATATCGGACTGCAGCTCGGTCTGTTTGCTTTCCAGATCGATGGTGCGTTGCTGATGTTTCTCGCAACTCGATTCACGCTTCACCTTTGCCTCATTAATTGTCCGCAGCGAGGCGGAGTGGCCACCCACTGCTTGCTCCAGGGCGACAAGTCGTCCCTCGTTGGCCTTCTTGCGCCTGTCCCACCAGACATAAACACCGATGGTAAGGGTGACGGCCAGCTGGGCGATGTCGAACCAAAAACGCCATGCCGTATAGTCTTGAATCACAATCGCTTCCTCTTTCTCTCAAACTCTTCGACGCAGTCGACACAATGAGTGCACCCGGGGAGGATGGTCCGCCGGGCTTCCGGGATCTCGCCCCCGCACTCAAGGCAGTGGGTAAGACTATCGCCACCTACCTCCATCCTCTTTCGGTGCAGTTCAATTGCCTGGTCGCGATAGTAGGCGTCCAGTTCCTGGGCTCGATCGAACTGATCCATCCTATTTCCCGTTTTTCTCAATCTTGCGGCCGAGGCCGATCATGCCGCCGGCAATCGCCAGCTGCTGCAAGCCCGCCTCGGTGTCGCCGTTCACGATACTCACCACGCCAAGACCGGCCGTACACGCGGCGGCGAGCCATGTGATCCATCCCTTCATGCTGTCTTCTCCCTGGTTGTGAGCTGCTCGTATAGCCGCTCGATTCTTGCTACGTAATCGATTGTTTCCTTCGAATGACGGCCGGTCACTTCCGGCAGGGCCATGGTGATGGACTGCCATTTGTCGGTGGGCAGGTTGGCGAGCGCGGCAATCTTCTGCGCTTCGATGATATGACCAGGCCCGGCGTTATAGCTGCCGAGCATGAAGCGGATCCGCTCGATGCCGCTTTCCTTCTTCCAGATATTCCAGCACTGCCGATCGTAGGCGATGCCGAACCGGATGTTGGTATGAGGCAGCGGGGAAGGAACGGTGCCGAGCTTTTTGGCCATGTCCATCTCGGTGCCCGGCATCAGCTGCATGATACCGAAAGCCCCAACCGGGGAGACCGCTTCCGGATTAAGGGATGATTCGGCTATGCCCTGGGCCTTGAACCACTGCCATGGCAAGATTTCATAAAAGAACTCCAGGGCAGACACCTGGAAGTAGCGGTCATAAATGTTGGTATAGGTGTGTCCCTTCACGCTTCCCCCATTGTCCTTGAACTGTGAACCAGGCAACCGGAGCGGTCCAGGATTGGACCACCCCGGCAACCAGGCGGAGATCAGAATGTCAGTGGTAGATATAAGGGAAGAAGAGAGAAGCGGGTAAGTCTGATTTATTTCAGGTGTGGTAGTGCAGGGGGAGGAAAACTAGCGGTGGGGGAGAGGGGGCGGCGGGAAACCGCCCCTTGATTTGCACTACCGTAATCTTGCTTGCTCGACCTTCGGGAGTAACGCGAGGATCAGTGTAACGATCCAAGAAAATATACACGTCAACAGGAGCATAAGGATTACGCTTTTGCCCCTGCTTTTGGCAAGATATCCGTTCAGAATAAACGGCAGGATGAAACCACAAAGGATAACCAAAATTATGACTGCTACAGGTGCATCAAGTCCAAACATTCTAACCTCCATTGCGCTGATTTTTTGGAATTTAACATTAACCGATGTTATGGTTCTTCACCCTATCTCACATAGATGTCAAGCAGTTTCATGTTTAAAACAGTTTCAGTTGCTTATCCTCACCCGGCTGCTGTCCGAGGATGTTATAGGCATGCCGCTCGCAGATGCCGCTTTTCCTGGCCAGATCCACCACGGAGATTTTTCCCTGGTCATATTCCTTCCTGATGAGCGCATCGCGCCATCTGATCAGCCATTTTTTATGGCCATAAAAGGTGGCTGGAGTGCCGCCGAATAATTCGGCGATTCGAAGAGCCATCCTCACGCCCACCACTTCGGCCAGGACCCGCAGATCGCCGGCCAGTTCGTCCAACTTCGGCAGGTAATCATCGGGCAGATCGTCAACCTTGTAGCTCATTGGCACCTCCATCATCGGTCGAAATCAACGTCTTCACGCAAGCCCCAGGACTTCAGGCTCTCGATCAGGGTGTAGCAATCCGACCCATCGCACCACTTCAGGTTGTCGATCTTCACCACCCGCTTGACATAAGCCTGCAGGGCGCGATCGGAGCCGTTTCTTATAACGCCTGCCTTATGCAGGGTGATCCACATGGCAACGATCTTCCGATGCTGGGCATCGTCGTATTTCGGCGAGAGCTTGCTCGTCTGGCTTCGCTTCACACGCCAGCCGAGATTCCGGAAATGCTTATACAGATCGGCCAGCTGCCAAACGGTGAGCTGCTTCGAGGACTCGACCTTATACCGGTCGGAAATAAGCTGGCTCTTGTCGAGCCCCAGTTCCTTGCAGGCTATATTGATCTTGGCGTAATCAGCTTTTGTCGGTGGCATTTTTGCTCCTGGTTCTATCTATAGAATCGAACAACCTTGAAATTCTTTTGCTTATCCGATCATATTTCTGCCAAATCTTTTCTTTTTCTTCTACCTTCTGATAGAAGTATGACCTTCTTACCGCAGACACTTCAGGCATTTTAAACGTCGACCAATCGGTAAATGCCTTCTTCGCCTGGCGCTCTAAGCAGGCTATTTTTGCAAGAACTATGTCTGTTTTTGTAACCTGCCATAGTAAACATCTACGATCGATCAGTTCGATAAGCTCATCACGCGACAGCTTAACAACCATGTCTCTTAAGGTCATACATGCACCTCCTTACTCCATGGCACCACACCGGCATCGATCCTCTTGGCACAGGCATCGCAGAGAGAATTCTCTTCGTTGATCAGTGCTCCGCATCCGCCACACATCCGCCGCTTATCAATTTCATAATTTTCAAATCTCACTCTATTGCCAAGCGTGATCACGATAACCCGGCCCGACAACTCCTCTCCGTTGGCACAGGCGCAGAGGCTGGAGTGCGTCACAAAAGCAAAGAGGAACTCGACAACCATCAATGGCCGATGACTGCCGAATCCGTTGCGAAAATGGATCTCATCCCAGCCGTCGTCATTGAAAATTCGCTTATGCCAGTAATCACTATCCTCTCGATACTCGACTACTTTTTCGCCGGACGCTATCAGGTCAAACCACTTACGGTAGAGGGTCAAATGTAATATCCGCATCACTCCATCCCCTTAACGACCTTTGAAAGCCCCTTTAAATCGATCGTTGCAGAAGGAGCACCGTGCTTTTTATCCCACTCCCGCCGCGCTTTTTCCATCGGATCAAGCAGCGGATCCGCCGCCGACCGGTCCGGTTGCTGTCGTCTGTGCTGGGCGTTGGAATCGTGTGTCTTTTCCGCATTCCGATCAGCCTTATCGGCCACATCCCAGGCAATTGACTTGAGATAGTTGTGGTTTTTCATGGGGAGTGTCAGCCCTGGGGCCTGCTCTATCATCTGCTCCATGGCCATAGCCCAGGTCTTTGAGGTACACGGTCGGTCAACACGTCCCTGGACGTGAACATATGGCAGCGTCACCAGCTCGACCAGGTCGGCCGTCAATCGCGCCACCTTGTCAAGCTGGATGGCACTGCCTGATTTTGGTCGGAACAGAGACATATACGACAGGTAATAAGCCTGCACACCAGCAGGCAGCTTCTGGAATACCGGGATAAGCTTGCCGTCGCCGGCAGCTTCGATAAAGCTGATCAGCGAGGCTTTGTACAGACAGCGCGGGCATTTTCCTTCTCTTGGCATTAGATCTTTCTCCGACTGCCGGTTTCAGGCCGGTCTTTTTTCTGCTGATACTTGCTTCTCTTCCGGCCTTCATTGTGGATACAACCGGCGCAGAGTTGTTGGTATTGCACAAGGTCGCACCATTCAATGGACATCTTCAAGTCACTCTGCATCTTGCATGGTATGTCAACGTTTTGGCTCATCGTCTTCTCCGAATTGGCTGCTCATCAGATCGGCGGAACCACCCTCCGATGACCCCGGCATGCCGGGGTTTCGCTTTGTTAGTCTTGTCGTTCTTCACTGGCCAGAACGAAAGCATGTTTCAGCTCTTTCGTGAGCCTATTACGGAGTGATTCCAGCGCCGCATATTTCGCCTGCGGGCATAGACATGTGGAATATTCCGAATAAGTACAATCTTCACTACCATCGGGAGGCATTATGGGGCAGAGCGCAAACCGGCACTTTTCCACTCCCACGCATTCAAAGCTAATTTGGAAGTCTCCCTCGTAGATAGTCGTGCAGATATTCGCAGTTTTAGTGGCTTTATTTTTCGTAGGCATCGATCAACTTCTCCGCGAACATGGTCAATTGATTCGGACCGCTTCCGGTGATGTGCAAATCGGCGACAGACAGCCGTATGAATTGGCCACCTTTCCGTTTTACGATTGCAATCTCACCTTCAACTCGAGTGACAACTCCGTACCGCTGAGTCATTTTAATCGCCCTTCCTTTTCGACTAACATATGTCCATTCCACCTTTGCGCCTATTTCCATCGATCTGCCCCCAGCCTGGTCAACAGTTTGCTGTTGTCGAATTTGTCGCAGATATTCTTCGGGTTGATCCGGTACATCCTGCCAGGTTTCAACCCGATGATGCCGCAGCGCGGACCATGCCCGAGATCCTCACCGTTTATGCCGGTAAGTTTGAAGCTTTCCACATAATGATTGCAGTCGGAGCAGCATCTGTCGGTGTAGCCCCGTTTGTAGTGCAGTTGCTCTTTGATTTTCAGCATATCTCCCTCCGTTTCAGGCTGCTTTTCAAACCGGCGGAACCACCCGCCGATGACCCCGGACTGTCCGGGGTTTCGCTTAAAAGAAATTACCGTTAATGATATTTTTAATAACCTTTACCCCAAGCCCGAGGACGTAACCCAGGCTTCCGATAGCTGCACAAGCGGTGAATAATAAAGGACTCGCAACATCGCATTCAAAGCCCCACCAAATCCCCGCCAAGAAAAAAAAGGCTAATACGAAAGCCAGGAACCACAGATAGATACTCATCACCCACCTATATATTCGAAGTTATCACAACCACGCCGGGATCTTCTCCAGCGTGATATAAGAACCGTAGTACCAGGGCACTGGGGCCCCAGCCTTAATGGTCGGCCTGTGCAGCACTCGCTTAATCGCCACGGCACAAACAGGGCACTGGAAACAATCGTCCGGCAGGCGATATCCGGACGGCCGCTCAATCCATTTTTCGAAGGGGCTGGTTGTGTCGCAATGGCCACAGTGTATTGTGAATCCCCACATACCCCTATCTCCCCAGATACCCACAGTTAACAGCCGACCCTTTACCATTCGTATACGCCCCCAGATAATGACCACACGTGACCTTCTTCGCCGGATCGGTCGAACTCACACACACGCATTCAATCGGGCAATCCGCCACCGTGCAGATCGACGTGATAACCGCAACCCTCCGCACGCCTGCCTCTTTGACATCGGTCGTTTCCATATCACACCCCCGCGACGTCCAGAGGAATCTGCTCCCAGCGATCGGTATCCTGCACCCGCTCGTAGATCCGCACATACTCCCGGCTCCCGGCCACAGTCAGACTGTCGTTGATCGCGGCCATGGCCCGCAGCCAACGTTCATCCTCGATATTGAATTTCCGTAAGGAGAGGATCCGCTTGGCGTTGACATTGCCCGCCCGATCGACAGAGAAGGCATCATTCACCAGGGCCTTCAACTCAGGCCCGGAAGACGCGGTCCACTCGTTGAGGCATTGGTCGATCAGATCCTTTGCGACCTGTAGCCGCTCGTCAAAAACAAACGACTCGGCGACAGCCCGCATTACCCGGTACCGGCCGTCAAAGCTCATCAACGTCACGTTCCCTTTATTGCCGCCCAGGCTGGTGTCATACTCCGAGGCTGACAACTCAATGAACTGCTCGATCTCCTCAAACGCCGCGTTTTTAAACACCTGCAGCATAGCCTTGACATCCTTCGCCTTGGCCACCAACCCCTTCACCAACTCATCCCTGATCTTGTCGATATCCTTTACCATCGACTCCGGCACCAGATGGCCCCTGGCGTCTTCCATGTACCCTTCCGGGATCTGCTTCTTACGCTCTTCCATATTTCCCTCCACCCAGTTCAAAAGCCTTCCGTTTACTATTCAGATAATCCTGAGCCCGAAGCACAAACGCCTCAGCCGCCAGCATGGCAACATGGATCTGTCCGTCGTTCAGTTCCTCTGCATCATCAAGCTCCCCGCCGAGCAACTCATGTAGGGCAACACCACTGCTCACCACATCCTCGCGCAGCGCAACAAGAACCCGCTGCATGCATGGATGGTCGGGAGTGAGACTACTGATCATCATCACCAGATCCATCTTCATTCCCTTGATAGCTTCCGACTCCTGATCCATCCCGGCAACACTGACGGCAGGCTGGATTTCGTTCAGCTTTACGATCATTTTCTTGGCTGTTTCGACTACTTCAAACATGGTTCAATCTCCTGTTAAATGGTCTTACTGCCGATCATGGAAATGAGATGACGAGCCTGGTTCTCAGCGTCATCCACTGCGTTATGATGCACCCCGACACGCTGCATTTTCACATGAGGATGGAGTTTCATGACTGTCCTGTAGCACCGGTTATTCCGCCCAGACCACGGCGGAGTCACGTTGTGGCGCCGGTAAGACCCGGCCAGGATAACGTTGTCAAAAGCCACGCCGTTACCCCACACCCGCACGTCCGACCTGTCCCCCCGCTCCCGCAGCCAGCGGGAAAACATCAACATAGACTTGGTTATAGTCTCACCCTGCCGGGTAAAAACATTCCTGGCCTCGTCACTTTGCTGCATCCACCACAGCACAGTCGACGCATCCATAATTCCACCCATCTGAATCGCAGATTCCAGATCGACCACCATATAAAACTTCTCGCCAATCTCACCCGCCTCCAGGTCAAACTCAACGGCCCCGATCGCGACAATCGCCGCATCGGGACCGTTTCCCATTGTTTCCAAATCAAGCATCACATCTAACATGGTTTTATCTCCCTATTTCACGAATCTTGAATGAGGCCTCTAGCGTAATCAATCGCCCAGCGCTCTTCCTCGAGACAGGCTTCATGAAGTCCGATGAATTCATCAAAATCATCTGATACACTCCACATAAGCTTTTCACATTCGTCACACGGTACAGCCCACGGCTGTAATGGATAAATCTCGGCAAAGGCTTCGTCTTCAAGATCTTCTTCTACAAAATTCATTGTCCTCAACTCACTGCAAACCTGGCATCGCAAGGTTACCGGCAAAACGGCCTCAGTCTCGTTCACATCATTCATGGCTTAGTCTCCGTAATCTGATTAAATTCACAATCCGGACAAGTATCCCAAAGCTCAACCGCCAGAGGGCTGGCGGTTGAGAATTCCTTTTTGCTCTCACGGATACACCGCCCCCTGGGGATCACCCCCAAGAGAGGACAGGGCACCGTTTCATTCCCATATTTTTCACCGTAGACCTCGACCACCTTGGTCTCAAACTTCCGCGTATTGCCGCCATAACAGCCGGACAGCACTTGACTGATCGTCGCCGCGCTGTAGCCGAGCGCCCTGGCCACAGCGGCCTGACTACCCTCGCCGGAGACGGCTCTTGCAAGCATCGTTTGCCAATTCATACTTCCTCCTCCTCAGGCTCAAATACTTCGCCGGTATTCAAGTCCCTCAACCCGCTTTCACGGTAGGCAATCGGGCAGGTCGGCCCGGTATCTTTAACCAGCTCAAACAGTTTCCGGTAATGCAGTTGCCCGGATTCTCCGATCTGCCCGGTCTCATCGACGTAGCCGTGTCGCCTGAGCAGTGTCAGATATTTGTTGAGATTGGAATTTTTTATGTCTGCCGTGGCGAGAATATCGTCTGTGGTGAAACTGATAAAAATTTGCATCGACTGCCATGCCTGCTGCCTGGCCGTGCGACTTGCAACCTTTCTCCTCATTCCCTTTTTACCGGCCATATCGTTATTTCTTTTTTTCTCCGAAGAACAGATTTCGCGGGCCCCAAGCTTCCAGGTCGACAACCTCCATTTGATTGCGTTTCGCCAGCGTCTCTATAGCCTTTAATCCGTTGGTGATCAGACCGACATTGCCGTCTGCTTCGGTGTGGAGACGTTCAAGCAGATCATCGGCGACCTTGGCCTCACAGGTCTTATCGCAGACCTCCCTTGCATCCTGCAGGTCAATAGGTCCAAAGACGATCTCCTGGGTGATTCTCCGCATAAACCTTTCATTGATCAGCAGTCCATGCCTGAGTTCATCCATGCCGATCAAGACGATAGGCCGCTTGCTGATATCGTGAATATCCCGAATCACCTCGACCAAATCCTCATTGAGGTAATCCGCCTCATCGATAAAGAGCGACCGGCGCTGAGTCTTCAACTGCTTGATGATGAAATCAAACATCGGCTGCTTGTAGCGCACCGGCTTGCCGCCCAGCCTCTCGCAGATCGCCCCCAGCATGCTGGTCATCGTCCAGATCTTCTGTGCCCGGATAAAGACGCCATGCACCTGATTGACCACATAGGCGGTTGCCGTGGTCTTGCCCGCTCCCGATAAACCCCAGAGCAGACACATCCTCTCAATCCTCGAATTCCTGTCCTCAAGGGCACCCATGGCCACCAGGTATTTTTTGATACTCTTGGTGATTGCCGTTTCAGCTCGCATTTGTTATTCTCCTCCTTGTTGTTTTTGGTTGATGGGCCGTATTCGCACTACGGCCCTTTTTTTTACATTGATGAGACTTCGTAAATATCCCGCAACGCCTCGTATTCGGATGTCGTTTTGAAATACGCCACCCACTTTGTCATGCTCTCCGTCATTGCCGGCAGAGCCATGATAAATTCATAACGCTCAAAGCCGTCCAGTTCCTGCCAGCCTGAATCCCCGGCGTCCTTGAGTTTCTTCTCCTGAAATTTCGATCTGGCGTCGACTATAGGCCCGCCGAATCTTGGCTCTTGTTGCCCGATCATTTCTGCGGCAATGGCCTCTTCCTCCTCGCTCAGGGTGGCAGGCACCATCGCCGCATGCATCGGATCGAGTGCCCGTGCCGCCCGCGCCGCCTCTTCCAGACCAGGAGAGCTGTATTCCTCTTTTTTCTTGGGAAACTCAAAGATCGTGCCGCGCTCGCCTTCGCGCTGCCGGAGGATCTCTTGGGCGGACGCGGCCTTGCCGACCTCTTTTGCCATCTTCCGCGCCTCGGCCCGCTTCTCGCTGTAGTACTTGTTCTGCATTGCCCGGCCAACCGCCGCAACCTCTTGCGGGTTGACGCCGTCCCGCGCCTTACAGTAAGCCTTGCAGAGAAATTCGAGATGGGTGTCCCGGACGAAATAGACGTACACAACGCCCAGGTCCAACCGGTCGAGCAACACTTTGACCTGACGGCCCTCCCGCTCATGCCCCATTAACAGGGCGGCGGTGTACCAGGCATTGTCAACCTTGACGCCCTTCTTCTGAATGGTTCGCATCCCGCCGTCTTTAGGGGCAGGGGCCAGCAGCATGTCAAGGGCACGTTCGTCCTTGATCTCCCGCACCGGCTCCGGCCAGCGCCGGACAATCTCCATAGGCGTTGCCCCGTTCAGGCCGCCATGCGGTTCGTGCAGGTACATCGAGTCGATCCACCTGTCGCAGATATCCTGCAGATCGGCTGAGCTAAGTTCCACCTGAATAACCTCGCCTTTCGAGAACAGCCGCTGCGAGAAACTTTTTCTTGCCTCAAGGGCCTTGCGCTCGGCTACGCTATGGCCGATATAGCCGGGCAGATACTCGACTATACCGTGGGAAAAAGTCTGAAAAGCCCGTTCGACATGAGGCTTTTTCTCCGGCGAGAAGGGCGGCAATACATTCGGGAAGATATCGAGGCCGGTGAGAACGCGGGTGACATGGTCGGAGACATAATCTTTTCCGTTGTCGATGGTCGCCACTTCCGGCACACCCCATTCAAGCAGGCACCTGCGGATCAGTGAGGCAACCGCTTCGGCGTTTGATGAGGGCGAGACCAGCAGCCTGAATCTTCTTGAAAAGACCTCGACAATGCCGACGATATTATGACGACCATCAGTCAACATGACATCGCCTGGGGTTGAATCCAGTTCCCAGACCTGGTTCAGCCGGACTATGTTTTCAGAGGCGTTGCCCATGGCTGACATTATCTTGTTTTTGTACTCATCCGGATTGGTGATGGAGAGCAGCAAATTGCGGTTCTCGCTTTCCCAGGTGTTGACAAAGCGGCGCACGGCGGAGTAGCCGGGGAGTTTTTCTCCGTTGAATTCGGCCCGAATCATTTTCATGATCCATTTCACCTTTGCATGCGGCTTATCAAACTTGACTCCGATGATAAAACGCCTGATATGCTCGGGAACAGAGGTGCTTCCCTTGCTCGGATTGCGATGTTTGAACGCCAGGCCGTAGAGGCCTTCCGTCTCGTACGCCTCGGCGATCCGCCTGAGGGTGGAGTATGAGCTGGTGGGTCCGATTATCTCGATCAAGGAGCTGTCGAGTTCGATCAGCCCCTTGTTGTAGGTTTCGATAAAGAGGATATCCCCGGCTTTCGACCTGCTCGCTCCCTTGCGGATCGGCAGTCCCGACCTTGCGACGAAACCGTCGCAGGCCATGAGAAAATCATGTCGGGCAATGGCTTCCTTTTTCCTTTTTTCCGTAAGCGTCTCAAAGAGAGCCAGCCCGCGTTCCTTGTTGTCCCTGATTCGTTCCTCTTTTTCGGCGGCATCGCGGAGAAGTTTTTCGGCAACCGCGGCTCCGGCAGAGGCGGTGCCGACGAGCGGTAAGCTCTGAACGGGAGCCGCCTCATGACGGACCAGGGCGACCCTGATATCTTCCGGCAGATGTTCGAAATAGAAGTGTTTTTCTTTGCCTTTTCCGCCGTTTTTCCAGACATAAGGGTATTTGGCAGGATCGGCCAGGCGGCGTCTCACCGAGGACTTATCCTTGCCGGTGGCGATGGTTATCTCAAAAAGCGAAACACTCTTCTTTCCGGTATTCTTCCGCTGGCCGCCCATAGTTATCTTCCCTCTTCCGCAGCTGTAAGGAGAGTCCTCAACCAGGTGACAACGACATCCTGGTTGCTGCCCCGCCATCCCTTGCTTGCTTCATGCTGGATGATCTCCAGCATATTGGCGAAACAGGTGCGGAGCGGTTCTGAAATGTTGGGTGTAGTCGTTTTCGGTTCACGGGGAGGAATGGCCGTGCGCTGAAGGTCTTTTACTGCCTTGCCGAACTGCTGGATCTTGAAGTCTTTGACGGCCTTGCTGATGAGTTTGGCGGAGAGCTTGACGCCATCGTCTTTGGCGTCGTCACAGGCGAGTTTCCATACAGTGGCCTGGTGTTCTGCTGGGATTTTTGCTAAGGCTCTGGCTTGACGTTCGTTTGTTGGGAATGGCAGAATGTCCACCATGGTGGACATTTCATTATCTCCATCCAAGATGTCCCCAATTGGGGACATTTCAATTTCTCCAGCACGGGCACCATGGCGGACATTTTCAATCACCTCGGCGGCTTCGATATATTGATAAGCCCTACTCTTACTTAAATCCCACACCTCATTACAATAATCGACAAATGTCCGGTTCTCTTCAGTCCGATAAAGCCGCTTGTCGCTGATCTCTTTCAAAGCAAACCAGACGGCATAAAACCCCTTGATATTCTCATCGATAACCGTCTCAAGCTCGGCCAACCGCTTCTCTTCTTTTTGACTGAGCGGCTTCTCGATCACAACCAAATCTCCTGGATGGCTCATTACTTTCGTTCCTTTTCCGGTTCGCTCTTTTTCTTCATAATCTCGGCAGCAACACTGCGGAGACTCTCCCGCTTCTGCCTGTACCATTGGTCCTGTACTGCCCGAGCTTTTTCAGCAATCTCTCTTTCCCCTGTCATGCCTTTTTCTCCATGTCTTTTGGCAGCGCCAGATACTTTACCGGACACCCTTTGTCCCTCAAGAATTCGAGGACAACTCGATTATTGCGACTGCCGTTGATGGTTTTATTCACATAAGTCTGTTCAACCTCGGTGGCCTGCACAATATCGATTTCCCGCAGCTTCCGTCTGATCATCCAGACCTTGATTTCCTTGGTGTTTCGTTTCTTCATATCTCGGACTCCAGCCGTTTCATTATCCGCCTGGCCTCCTTTGCCTTCTGGTATTCTCTGGCCCATTGCAAAAGCACCCTGTCTTGTTCGCCGATCACCATTGCCCCGACCGGTCCGGCCATCACCTGCAGGGGAGCGGCCGAGCCGCCTACCTCACAAAACACCGGCAACACCACAGGGGAGGGGATATGGTCTTTATCCGCTGGGTTTAGCCACTTCTCAAACGTCGCCATGGTCAACCCCTGGCCGTTCCCTTTCATCAGACGCACCCCAAACCGGTCGGCAAGCGCGTTCATCCGATCGAGAAATTCTTCTCTCGATAAACCACTTCCCACTACCACTCCGGCCATGCACTCCTTCAGCTCACGCGTAATGTTAAAACTGCTCTGTTTGAAAAGGCTGAGCTGCTTAACCATCAGTTAATTACCTTCAAAAAAATCTCTCCCTGGGCTACTCTGTCAGGCCGGGACCAACCAACCATCAATTTCACACAAGGAGAGAAAAAATGGACAATCTGTACTACTATTTGAACCCCCGTCTCCTTAAGCCAGGTGACATTATTGAGCCTGGAAACTGGCGTAAGGAACTCGAAAGTTATAATTCCGACTTTGATAAAGGGACGTATTGGCGGTTGCTGAGAGAGCAAACGTTCGAACTTGAACGTATCAAACGCTTTCCTGATAAACCCAGCCGGTTGGACTGTGTATTCCTCAGCCCAACCAGAGAAGATGCTGAGCAGTTTCGTCGAGACGCTAAAAGAGAAAGTTTTAACCTTTACAAAGTCAGCATTATTGATACACGCAAACTTATTCATCATGGGAGCATGACACATACCGACAGGCAGTGGTCGAACATGCTTTTGGTACATCTGGAGCGATCTGCCCGTAAATATTGGAGTGGGTGTGATATTCATATTAAGCCTGAAATACTGACAGAATCCGCCGTGCAAATTGTCGAATTGGTGCAAATGAGAACTGAGGCATCCTACCCTTAGCACAACAACGGCAGCACACTCCGTTAATCTCGTAAATTAGGTCGTCAAGTTCGGCATCATTGAGAGACAAACCGTTGAGTGGTCTGCCGTAATTATTAGAGTTAGGCTCTTTTTGAACGTAAACAGCCGCAGGTCCCTCAAAGCCCTCAGTCCTTCCATCTGAATAGAGACGATATTCTTTAAACCCAAGAGGTTCATTGCCATTGAGAACAGAGATCGTGTAGACGAACTGTTGATCTCTCTTTGCCTGATGCTCTTTGTCTTTACATATCCTCGGTGGTGCCAGTGGTTGTCCTGGCCAACTAGTCATCCGAAATACCTCTCTAATACTTGTGCCTTAGTATAGGTCACATACTTTGCCCTGGTGCCCATCCACTTCCCATTAACCCGAACCCTAAACTGATTCTCCCAGTAGTACTTCCGCGCCTCACTCTGCAACGGCAGCTTCGGCGAAAACAACTTGCTCCCCGGCTCCCAATGTTCAGCCCAATAATGAGCCGGGAAAATCTCAATCTTTGTAGTGCAAAAACTGGGTGCTTTTTTGCCCTCGTTTTGCGGCAAACGCTTTATCCAGATTTCAGCCGGTGTCCTGTATTCGCTCATATTTTTACCAACACCCAAACTCCCAAGACCAGCAGGACAATTTCAAGCACGGCATCCATGGCGGCAGCTTTAAGATTCCTCACTTCATCTCTTTTATACAGGCGTGACGATCTTGCCCACGCAGCAGAGAAACAGCCAAAGAATCATCACCACCGCCCAAGCTTTCACCGTCCGAACCCTCCCAAAATTACCGTCCATTCTTTTCTGACATACGGACGTTGTATAACCTGCACTCATTTGGTATCTTGCGAACTCACACAGTCTTATTAATGACAACCATAAAGACAGTATTATGTGATTATCGCATCTTATGCAAGAGAAAAATGATAATTCCGCAAGTCGTAAATGTGACAATGGCATTCACGTGAGGCTTAAGTCCTTCCGGGTAGAGAAAGAGCTTACCCAAAAGGATATAGCATTAGCTCTAGACTTAGACCCGGCGGCTGTTTCAAGAATTGAAAAAAACGAGCGACAAATTGACTGCTACTCTTTCCTGAAACTTAGAGAAGAGTTTAGTGTTGATATAAATTGGCTTCTAACAGGAGAGAAAGATACATTGCAGAAATGTGAAAATCACAAGTTTGATTTTCTTGCTGATTTGCAAACATGGCTTGAGGAAATTTGTACTGAAGAACCCGAGAGACAGAACTGGCTGAAAATTGAGTTAAAAGATAAGCTACCTCTTTTTAACGAGTGGTTAAAAAAACGTGACCAAGCCACAGCTAAGGCTGGTGATCGGCGGGCGGCATGATACCACATTTTCCTAGGCAAAAATATGGGTATATTTACCATACTACAGAGTGATACTGAACACACCCTATTTAAGGATTTGCTTCTGCCACGCATAGGGGATCCTAACTTTTTTTTATTTTGTCTTGTATCGTTTTTATTTTCGTATAGTTACCTAGTAAGAGGTGCAGTTTTCGACACTGCACCTCTTACTGCACCTCTTAACACTTTTGTTTGATTAACAAGAAACCTGACCTAGGAGCGGCTTAATGATAAAGAACTATATGGAATATGTCGTATCAGAGAACCTGAAAGTCGTTATAGAGGAAGGGGAAAACAGAGGTGATTGCTGCCTCTTAAAAATCAAGCACACCCCCACCCCAAGAGATATGAACGGCGAGATCCTCTTGCCTCCATGCGAACTGCCCGAACTCATCAAAGCCTTAACCAGTGCGGCATTGGACGCAACGCTAAGAGACAACTACCTGGCCGGACACGCAGACGGTTCGAAGAAGCAAAGCCCCTGATCCTCGAATCGTTGGACCTGTTTTACCAAACGGAAGAAGGACAAAAATTCCTGCAGAAAAACCACGAAAGACGGAACACAAAAAGGAAGGACAACATCTATAAACTTAGATAGGCTTCGGTTTCAAACCTTGCGCAAATAATCTACCAAAACCCACAATTTCCAGATTTCGGACTCACTTGTCAAAACTGGCAAATTTCAAAACTCGATTCCCATTTTTTCCCACTTATTCCCAATATTTCCCAAACCTTTTTCAAACCTTTTAACTCTTTCTCCCTTGGTTTCATTGGGTGCTCACATCTTAACCCCCGTCACAATTACCCAGATAAATATTCAGAAACAGGATGTGGACAAATGTGGACAAAATCAACAAAAAAGGCGCTACGGAAATTAACCGTTAACGCCTTGTTTATATTGGTACCCTCGGCGCGAATCGAACGCGCGACACCAGGATTAGGAATCCTTTTTGTGTACCATATTAACAATTTATTATTGTTAAATATATTAAAATTTAAAAAGCAATTTACTCCATTTTTACTCCAATTTCTTTTTTTAATCATCTGCCCCTCTGCTCTCCGGAAAAATTTTCCGCAAAACTGTCGATGACAGATGCTGGCTGCTCTCAAGCCCACAACTTCTTTTTATAGTACCTCTTGATCTAAAAAAATATATTTTATAGATCACAATATCGTGTACAATGATCTATAAAAGGAGGATTTATAGATCATGACACAAAAGAAATGGAATTGGCAACAAGATGATTGGGGAAATTTTACCTATGATAACAGCGAAATCGAGAAACTCGAAAGAGAATATTCGAGGCAATCCGGTTTTTCGCTTGGCATTGCCAGACACCTTTCACGTGAAGACCAAGATGACCTGATAGTTGAGCTTGTCAGTAATGAAGCCATTAAAACATCTGAGATTGAAGGAGAATTTTTAGACCGAGAAAGCCTACAGTCTTCCATAAGGAGAGAATTCGGCTTGGGAATAGTTGATCATCGCAATATAAAACCAGCGGAAGCAGGGATCGCTGAAATGATGAAAGATATATTCACCAATTATGACTCACCATTGACAGAAAAGACTCTCTGTACTTGGCATGAAATGTTGATGTCCGGCAGAAGAAACATAGAGATAGGAAAATATCGAACCCACAAAGAACCAATGCAAGTTGTGTCGGGACGATACGATAAACCAAAAGTCCATTTTGAAGCTCCCCCGTCTGCCGATGTTCCAAAGGAAATGGAGAAATTCATTACTTGGTTCAACAAATCGGCCCCTGGCGGGAAAGGTCCTTTGACCCCATTGGTTCGGGCAGGGATTGCTCATATCTATTTTGTTTCAATCCATCCTTTCGAGGACGGGAACGGACGGATCGGGCGGGGAATAGTTGAAAAATCATTGTCACAAAATATGGGTCAACCGACACTCATTGCGCTTTCTTCAACCATTGACGACAAAAAAAGAGAATATTACGAGGAGTTGGCAGCCCAGAGTACAGGTAATGACGTGACAAACTGGCTTATTTATTTTGGGAAAACCATTATCAATGCCCAAAAACAAACCATAAAACAAATTGATTTCATAATTACCAAAGCAAAGTTTTTCGATACTCACAAAGAGAATCTCAACCCTCGCCAATTAAAAGTGATTAACCGAATGCTCCTTGAAGGTCCGAAAGGCTTTCAAGGTGGATTGAGTGCCAAAAATTACCGAGCAATAACAAAATCTCCCTCAGCAACAGCGACAAGAGATCTTCAAGATCTGGTCAGCAAAGGTATCTTTTCAAAAACCGGTCAGCTCAAAAGCACCCGCTATGTTTTGGATCTTTCCCCCTTTCAGGGCAAGCAAGATGAAGAAAGCATGACTCAGTCTACCATTTAACATTGACAAAATGAATCTTTCATCCTCGGATGCACGATAGAGGAGTTTTATCAATGTAGTATGTGGCACCGCTGGTCCATCTGTGGAGATCATTCCCTTACAAAAGGAAACTGCTATTGTGGCCATTAATTACCAGTCTATCGCTCAGAAGCTAAAACAGGCAAGAGAACTTCAGTCGATAATGGTCGAGACTGTAAGTGAAGAAACCGGCATAACTGTTGACCGCATTCATTTTATCGAGGCCGGTCAGGCTAGACCATCCGGCGATGAGGTTCTGATTCTCGCGAATTATTATCGCCATGATCTTCGCGATTTTTTAGACGATAAACGTCCTGCTCCGTTTGAACAGACTGACCTGCTTTATCGTCGTCATGGCAACGATTTCAGCCCAAATGATCGGCGATCTATCCAAGAATTTTTATATCTCTGCGAGATAGAATCAGAACTCGAATCAGACCTCGATATTGAGAAATTAAGATTTCCTTTTTTTCCTCAAGGAAAGTACTACAAAGGTCACGGAGAAAATGCTGCCCGAGCACTTCGAGCTTTTTTAGGATATGCTCCTAACGAAATACCGCGTAATGTATTTGCTGATTTCCGAAAGATTGGTTGTCATGTTTTCCGACGTCGACTAGAGAATTCTGACATTTCGGGGTTGTATATTGAGCATCCAATTGCTGGGCATTGTCTTCTTGTCAATTACGATGAAGATATTTACAGACAACGATTTTCCGTGGGCCACGAAGCCGCACACGCCATATTTGATTCATCAGATTCGGTTGTTGTCAGTTTTCGCCATAGGGAAGGACGATATTCACAAGCTGATCTCAAGGAAATTCGTGCCAATCGCTTTGCCTCATGCTATCTGATGCCACCCGACCAATTGCCGAGTGTGTCGACATGGACAACTGACCAAGCGATCCATTGGGCACAGCAATTCAGAGTGAGTACTGAGAGCTTGTCCTATGCTTTGATGGAAGCAAAACTCATAGATAAAAGGACCGCCCAGGTTATTCGTTCAGTTAAAGTTCACAGCTCGGAGAAAATCGACCCTGAGGCCCCAGAATCCTTGACAGACCGCCAGAAAGTACGTCGGCTCGAATTACTAAAGCGCGGATTATCAACTTATTATGTAAATCTGTGTTTCGAAGCACATCAACGTGATCTTATTTCGGCAGGAAGATTGGGGGAGGCTTTTTTGGCAGATCATGCTGAAACACGAGAAATATCCATATTATTCGGGAGGGCTATTCAATATGACGCTTGACCCGACATCATTCTCTCCAGCAAGCGTTGTGGATACGTGCTCAGTCTGGAACGTTTTGTCATCTCGCAAATTGTATCATGCAGCTTTCAGCACTGGTCTATCCTTCTGCATCACACCAATGGTGCTCTACGAATGTCTTCATAAGCCGCGATCAACTGAGACTCCTCAACAAAAAAAGTTAAAAAACCGTCTCCTAAAAGCTCTTGATCAACAAAAATTTCCTGTTCAGAAATGTGAGTTGGAAGATCTGGTTGCTGTCATTCAACAAGCGCCCAGCAAATTAGGCAGTGGCGAACTGTCTTGTATCGCAGCAGCTTATCGAATTCGGAGTATTGCATTTATGACAGATGAAAAGAAGGCAAGGAAGTTTGCAACCAATCAATTAGGTCTACCTATAGAAACTACCCCAAAGCTGTATGCATGGCTACATTTTTACAGGCATCTTGCCGATGGAGACCATGGTGATGTGATTCGGGAGCATGAAAACTTCGAATCCCGTTGCCCCTTGACAAAATTTTTCACCCAAGCATACGAAGAAGCACAAAGGTGCCGCCTCATGCAACCCACCGGGAAGTGAACTGGCCCTTGCAAAGAGATTACTTGGTGCTTGTGACAGGCTCATTGCCTAAAGTGCAAGGGTTTAGCGACTGGATACTCATTTGACCGGATAAGCCTCATTCTTTCTCATTGTCCACATCTCGCTCAACCTTTTGGGCTTGTACCTCAAGCCCTTTCTTTTGTCAATGTATCGTCTCTTTTTCTCTTTTCTTGTTGAGCGAATCGTGAAAAACATCGATCAAGCCGGCAAGAATATCGCCGTAATTTGTCCCAGATTCAAGTAGTTCAATCGTTTTCAATATCCTGGTCTGGATACTTAAAGGCCCAGCCTCTTCTTTTGCCGGAACCTTAAAACCTACAGCGTCGTCACTGTGTGCACTTTGGGGAGTAGGTTCTGCTGTTGTTAAAACATCAAACATTTGATTTTCATAATTTGTAGCTGAACTCTCATCCTGCAATACACGCCGCCCAAGAACAAACACATCCTCATAGGCCATATCGAAATGGCTGGCTATTTTTGACCGTATCTTTTCAGAGCCGGATTTCCTGCCTTTGACAATGGCATTGAGATAGCCGCGATCGATGTCCTGCTGCTTCGCAAGACGAGCCTGTGCCCCACGACCCTCTTGAGCCAATAAATGTGTAAGAGCTGCTCGAAATTGATTGGAGATTAATTGATCCATAAGTCAACTATAGACCACCTGCTCAATTTATGGAAGAAAAAAAGCACATTAGGTCAATTATGGTCTACTTTTTTGTTGACTCACGGTCTATTTTATATAACATAACAGGCCATGAAACCTAACAAGAAGAAAATTACCCAGAAAGAGATCGCAAGGTTAGCCGATATCGGACCTGATTTTCTGAGTCATATTATTCGAGGTAGGCGTCCCTGCCCCCCTCCTGTCGCTGCCAGGTTGGAAGAAGTAACAGCGATCAGCCGAGTCACCTGGGTTTGGGGATCTCCCGAAGAGATCAGGAAAGCTGTTGAAGGTTACATATATCAAGATCGAGCAGATTATGGACATAGATAGCAGACTTGCGGCAATCGAGGAAACTCAAAATAAAATTCTCCGTTTGCTTGCGAAAAGAGCTCCACCCGAGCCCGGTATCATGACATTAAGAGAGGCGGCCAAATATGTCGGTTTTTCTCCTGACCATTTTAGACGGTTAGCTGTTGAGCAGCGTTCGATTCCATTTTCACGACCTTCAGGCCACCAAAAGGGAAAACTCCTTTTTCGAAAATCTGATCTTGATATTTTTCTGGGTACGTCTGCCACGGGGGAAGAAACACCAAAGCAACCAGGCCGAAAGAGAAAATCAAAAGATATCCACCTTTGGTAATCCGCATTGGAAACCGAAGATGCTCCTTCAGCCAAAGGATTGAATCGGTTGTCACCCGAGCTTCAGGAAAGGATTAATTCACAAGCAGATTCCTCCCCCTTACCTCTCTGGCCTGCACAAACAAGAGGCATTCCAAATATCTGTTTGCGCTCCGCTCTCTTTGGTGTCATCCAGCGAGGCCGCAGGAAAGCTGTCAAAGGCGAACTCATCGCGGCGGTAAAGGGGCTTGACATTCGATATACCGGCTGGCGTTTGGACCAGGGTGATTTTGATGTGCTCATCCATGCTCTTCATTTGCTCTCCATTCAACAAACAGCCGGTGAATATATACGTTTCACAGGAAAGGGCTTTCTTCATGGAATCGGTCGCAGTGCAGGAAAATCAGGCCGTGAATGGCTTAAAGACTGCTTTAGAAGGCTCACCGGATCTGCGGTAGAGATCACGCTGGAGATTAAAAACACCTACTGGACCGACTCATATACCTATACAGGTTCACTGGTTGATGAATTCATCTTCAACACCTCCAGCCAGGGTTACTTCCTCAAAATAAATCCAAAGCTTGGAAAACTTTTTAACGCAGGCTGGACTCAACTGCAGTGGCACCAGCGGCTCAAGTTGAAGACCGACCTCGCCAAATGGTTGCATGGATTCTATGCCAGCCACAGGGAACCCTACCCAATAAAGGTCGCTACTTTGAAGCATTTATGCGGTTCAAGTATTGGCAGGTTGTCAGATTTTCGGGGAAAGCTCCGTCGCGCCTTGGAGGAGTTGACCAAAGCTGAACTCATCGATTCCTGGAACATAGACCTCCAAGACAAAGTTCATATAAAAAAACGGGACAGCAAATATCCCGGGACGAATGACAGGGGGGCATAGTGGTCGCAACTGGGGGGCATAACAGTCGTAAGGTGGGGGCATAGCGATCGCACTGAGGGGGCATAGCTGTCGTAAGGTTGGGCATAGTGGTCGTAAAGGCGGGGGCATAACGGTCGCGCCAAAGGGGCATAGCGGTCGCAATTTGAAATTTCAAAATCTTCGGAAACCATCGGAATCAGAGCGTTTCAAGAGAGTAGCCGCAATTGCCTAATCATTTCTAATCTTATTTTAATCTTTTAGGGAATGGAAAATGACATGTTCATTACCAACGGATCAGCAACTGTCTAAGCAGGAAACGTGGTCCACAGCACTACACTGGGTCTCATCAAACAAGAGACTCATTCGACAGATCGCCTCACCCTATATCAGGTTTATGGTTGGTGATTATGAAGATCTCTACCAAGAAGCAGCGATTGCCTCAGTAAAGGCTTTGATCACTTCCAGGAAAAAAGAATCCCCTGAACGGTTCATACCGTTCTTCCGGGTCATTTTTAAAACGAGCTGCATCAAGTTGGCTTCCGGTATCCAGACCGTTCACTGCCTGGAGGATTATTTGCTTCTCTGTCCAGAAGAACCAAACGAGGAAACCAGCGAACCTGAAAATATCGAAATCGAACAGGCTTTACAGGCTGTCAGCAAACGACAACGTGAAATCTGCCGCTGGCTGTTGCAGCAATCCACCCCTGCCAGCACCCCGGATATTGCCAGAGAATTCAATATCAGCCGTCGTCATGCCTGTCGGGTGGTGAGTGAAAGTATCCAGAAGATTGAAGGTGCAATTCGATGATTCCTCTTTCTGAATATGCGAAGGAAACCTCAATACCCAAGCGAATTCTCCGCTATCTACAGCGCGAGGGTATCATCGCTGATCCTCTCAGCCGAGAAGACCACCTCTGCCTGCAATTCCTGGAAAAAATCTGGGGTAACAAGGAAATGTTACGTGCCCAGTTGAGCCGTCTTTCATTAAAGGCTCGTCACAGTTTTCTGAGAACAGCCGATCTGCCCACGAAATGGGAACGATATGCATCCAGCAGATACTTCAATCTCGCACCTGGTCAAAAACTTGAGATGAGCACACTCATCGAAGAAATCCAGACAACCTTCTGTTTTCTGCTCACCAGACAGCAAATTAGCCGCCTCTATAAAATACGCAACCGAGTTCAGGTAGCAAAACATCGGCAGAAAAAACGTGCAGACAAACAGCCTGGTTCGTCTCTTACTTAGCACAAACAAATAAGTAATAAACAGCATTTATTGACACTTACCTTTACCGATTAAAACTCATCCGCCTCCAACCGGGACAATGATGGAAAGATAAATTTGGTCACATGGTCGGAAAAAAGAAGACAGAGATGAAGAACAAAACCCAAATCATAATTTTTGCATTGATTGCCCTCCTTTTGTCATCGGTAGAGCTGAAGGCAATTGAGATTCGTCAGGAATTGTACGAGTTCCAATCGAATATTACTCGGAAGGTAACGTGCATCACCTTTGTGCTCACAGATACTCCAGAAATGAAGAGATCATCAACGCAGATTTATCATCTTCCAAGGATTCATTTCGAACTGGGGAGCGCAGCTCTTTCATCCAAAGCTGCGCAAACACTCCTCGACAGTATGCAGAGTTATGGAGTTACGCGTGACACTCCACTGTATATAACCGGGTATTCCTGTGAACTTGGTTCCGAGCAATACAACCTCATGCTTTCTATGCAACGTGCAGTTACGGTTGTCAATTTTCTTGAAAGCCAAGGATTTTCTGTGGTCGCACTACAAGCCAAAGGAGAGGCGGATCCCATAACCACCAACCCGGAAGAATTATTAAAAAATCGCCGGGTTGAGATCAGGATACAATAGCCGACGCAAGACAGATGGTATTGGAACGATAAATATTTCTCTAAGAGGAGGAGAACGAATGAACAACAAAGTCCTGTCGCAAACTGCCAAGGGGAAACAGGGTAGAAATCTTACAACCTTCGCCATTATTGCAACGCTCTGCCTGATATCCAGCAATGCAATCGCCATGACCGTGCCGGCGGCAGGTTCCTTTGCTTATGATCTTTACGATATCGGGGTGAACCAGATCCTGCTGGGACCTATCGGCTTTGTGGCCGGCGTTGCCTGCATGGTGTTTTCGGCAATACTTGCCATCCGGCAAATGATTTTACCTGCGGCAGGTGTCGTTTTAGGTGGAGCTTTTCTGCTCAAGGCTGATGCTGTTGTCCAGACCATTGGTGCAATTATCAGCTAAAAGCCGTGGAATCCAGAGGAGAAAGATCCGTTGAGCGAAAACAATTTTACCCACAGATTCCCCCAGTATCTTTCAAGACCCATCCAGGTACTCTGGTTCGAGACTGACGAGTTGATCCTCTGTGTATTCACCCTCACCCTAGCCCTTCTTTACGGCAAAATTATGTGGCTGGTGTTTCTGATCACCCAATACTTCTACACCCGGACCAAGAGATCACAATCAAGAGGTTTTCTCAGGCATGTCCTCTATATGTTCGGTTTTATTCAGATGAAAAATTATCCCGATTATTTCCAGAGGGAGTTTCATGAATGAACGCTGAGATCTTCCTGCAGAAAACAAGCAACCTCTTTGCTCAAAACAGGTTGCTCAAGTTCACCATCACCATACTGGCGCTTACCGTCATGTTCAACTCAGCCATGGTCTATCGAGCGGTAAAATATCAACGAGTAGTCCTGATCCCACCGATGATGACCGGGACTGTCGAATTTATTCAGGGAAAGCCTAATGATAGCTATATCAGAGACATAAGCCGAAGGATTGTTAATCTGGCATCCACCTACTCGCCACCGACGGCACGGGGCCAGTTTGAGGAACTGCTCGCCTATTTTGCTCCAGAAGCATATCCGCAGGCTTCAAATTCCTGGTACTCCTTGGCCAGCAGAGTTGAAGAATCACAGGTCAGCTCAGTCTTCTATCTTGAGAAAATCAGTGTCACTGAGGGGTTCATAGAAGTCTTTGGGAATTTCAAACAGTATGCCGGGGATACATTGCTTGAGAATACCAGCAAAACCTATCTGATCGACTACCGCCTACAAGACGGCAGATTTTACATCGTATCGTTCAAAGAAAAACTGACACAACGGCAGGAGCAAGAACGTGGTTAGAATATTACTCACATCGGCTGTCTTGATTCTCACTGTAGCCGGTGGCTGCCTGGCAAGTGAGGTGATCCAGGCAGAGATCCCAACGGCAGTTAAACTCTCCAACAGGGATATCAATCGCATCGTCTGCCCAGGGCCGATGAAAGATTTAATTTTCTCGCAGGAAAAGGCCATGACAGGACATTTTTCCGGCAATAATGGATTTATAAAATTCAAGATCGAGGATTCTGGATCTGAATATGTATACGCAGATACCCAGAGTGAACTATTTGTGGTCTGCAACAATGCGGTATACACCCTGCTCGTCACACCTGCGGACATCCCTTCAGTCACACTCCGCCTTGCATCCCCCAGCGGCGATACTTTCAAGAAAAACATTAACCACTATCAAAAAATGCCTTTGGAGAAACAGGCACTTCTACTCATCAGAGAGGCCTACCACGGTGACTACCCAGCAAGTTATAGGATAAGCGATTCAACCAGGACGGTATCTCTTTCTCCTGATCTGGAAATACAATTATTGCAGGTTGTTGATGTGGATGGCGTTGGACTTCGTTTAAGAAAATATCAGGCGACATCCCTCTCAGAGGGCTCGATTGATGTGAGTGAACACCTTTTCCTCTCCTCTTCCATCAGCAATTCAATTCTTGCAGTCGCCGTGGACAATCACACCTTGGAGCTCAGCCAATCCACCATGGTGTTCGTAGTGGACCAGAAGGAGCGGGTGAAATGAGCCTAAAAAAGAGATTCAACGATCTTGGTCCCAAACAAAAGAAAATTGTTATCTGGGCCGGGATCGGTGTCGTTTTTATTATTCTGGTTGCTACCGGGTACAACACTTCCGGTCCTGGTACTTCCAAAGGTTTTTTCGGGCAAAAGAAAACTCGCGAAATCCAGCTGGAACCAGATTTGATCCAAAAAACCATGCTCCGGGAACAAAGACGGCAACTTGAATCTCTTCAGGAAACGGTAGACAAATTAGCTCGGGAGCAGAAGAGAACTGAGCAGCACCTTACCGAAAAAACTCTCCCGAAAATCCCCTCTGCCGATGAGGTGACTCAACCTACAGTGCTTCCACAACCTCTGCCCAATGAGCAGCCATGGCCATTGCCACCTGATGGAAGAGCCATACCCGCAAACCTTCCGCCACATTCTCAACTTGAGCCAAAGATGATCGGTGAGATCAGTGTATTGTCGAACCCGACCATTACTTCCGGAGAGCCAGACTCGGGGAACGACAAAAAAAAAGGAAGGACAGTCTACCTCCCCCCTTCCTTTATGGAGGCAAAGCTACTGACCGGTTTCGATGCTTCTACCTCAGGTAAAGGAACCAACAATCCCGAGCCACTTCTTCTCAGAATACAGACACCAGCAGTTCTTCCAAATGATATCAAGGCCAATTTGGCAGGATGCTTCGTCATTGCCGAAGCAGTGGGCAGGCTTGACAAAGAGCGGGCAGATGTGCGACTCGTCTCGCTTTCCTGTCTCAGTAACGAGGGCAAAGCCATTATTGATACCCAGGTAAAAGGTTTTGTCACAGACTCCGACAGCAAAGTAGGTTTGTCCGGCCGAGTAGTCTCAAGAATGGGCGCAGCCACTGCCAGAACAATCGTGGCCGGATTCTTTGGTGGGATGGGTGATATGCTTAAAACATCGGCTACGACCCAATCAACTTCAGCTCTCGGAACAACAACGACCATCGATTCCGGTCAAGTGGCAAAATATTCGATTGGTGGGGGCTTATCAGAAGGGGCGGCAAGCTTGCACGATTTTTACCTGAGTCTTGCCAAACAGGCAACTCCAGTAATTGAAGTAGGTGCTTCAAAGAAGATCACTGTTGTTGTATCCGAAGGGAAGGAATTAGAAATCAGGGAGACTGAGGGCGAGATCTTATAAGGGGTAAAATCTCAGAAATTAAAGTAATGGACGTTAGTCGTTTTCATCTGCTGCCAGAAGTGCGCTTATATTGTTCGCCCAGCACTAACCAGCCTCTGCACAAGACTTTCACGCCCCCATTTAAAACGAGACAGATCAAAAATATACACAAGCAACAAATCTGTCATAAGTCGAACGTATCGAGAATTGCGACTTGCATTGAGATGACAACGATGAAATCGGGCCGCAATTTCATCAGGAACATAAACTTTCTACTCAATCCATGTTTCGATCTTATAATTGTGTTCTATCTGTGGCTAAACAGTTGTAAGAAAGGCCTTCATTTTCTAAGTGTGCTGTCTGTGGTGGCCGTAAACTTGTTACCCAGCTTCCAATACTGCAATCTACCGGCATTGACATGCCGCTGGTAGATTGCAGAACAATCTATTGAGCAAATGATTTTTGCGCTGCCACTTGTCGCTCAATCTCCACGACCAACTCAGAAGGCAGTCGTAGACGTGCGGCCAGCATGGCGAGATAGCCTTTTTCAGCAGCGGTGTCGATATCGACAGCCAGTAGTGATGCTGTGTAGATTTCTGCGGCAATCTCTGGGCTGGTGGCGCTGTTGACAATAGCGTCCATATCAACAGGATGGCCCATTTCTTCCACCAGTAAAGCCTGACTTTCACTGTCCAGCCCTAGGGATTGAATCTTTTGGAAAATAGACTGGCTTTCCTCTGTATCAAGCCGTCCATCAGCTCGTGCTACAGCAATCATAGCTCGTACCAGCGTAAGTCCCAATGCTTCATTGGCCGCATCATCATTCTCCTTGGGCATGAATGCAGTGCCGGGTGGCGCCAGAGTGAGATCTGCCGCTGTGGCTGGCAGGGTCGACGTGGCACCCTGGTTGTAACGTTGGAAAGCAGTGTAAGCCAGCGCGCCTACTGCAGCAACCCCGCCCAGTTTGAGCGCTTTTGTACCCAGCTTACGTCCTTTCTTACTGGTCAGCATGCTGCTCGCAAGTCCACCGGCCAAACCTCCCGCAAAACCACCAGCCGCACCGCTGCCTAGCAGTTGACCTAGGAGTTTATTCATGTCAATCATCGTTGGTTCCTGTTTAATATAGGTTGATCTTCAAAACTTCTGTTCCTCTCAATTATCGTAAAACCTTTCATTCTTATGAAGCGTATGTAGAAGTGACTTTTTTGTGATGTTGAAACAACATATTGTCACTGGAAAACTTGATCCTTGAAGATGAGGAATACGGTTATGGTATACAATCGTATGATTGTTCTGCTAATCTTAGCATCTTCGCAAGTCTTTGCCGTGTCAACTGTATCTGCTGCGAAACTCGTTACTTCATTAAGGCTTTGTCTTTGTTTAGCCGCCTCCATTATAACCATCTTTGTTGCCTTGCAACCGTAGATTTTTTACTCAGACCGAAGAGTGATATGAAGGATTTCACTGGTGCGCCATAGCCTCATTCTGGGGCCCCAGGTGCCGGTGCCACGTGAGACCAGCAGGGTCATATCATCTATATTGTAAATCCCTCCGAACCGGGGATGAACCATCTCCACAAGGAAACTAAAAGGCCATATCTGGCCACCATGTGTGTGTCCTGACAACATGAGATTGACACCTGTGTCTGCTGCTTCCTGAGAATCTTCGGGGATGTGGGAAAGCAAGATGAGGCCACCTGGCGGACGATCTTCTGGAGGATTCCAGGGGGGAGTTGTCGGTACTTGGTCATGCCCACGTGGAATACTTCGGCCGGCCAGGAGCAAACCAGGAAGGGGTTGTGTCAACTCGTTTTGCAGGGTGAGAATGTGGGTTCCTTCAAGAGATGATCCGGATTCTCTGGTCCTCCCATGATTTTCGTGATTTCCATCCACAGACCAGATACCATGAGGCGCTGAGAATTTTCGGAACGCTGGTAAAAAGGCTTCAGTATTTTCTCCGTGTCCTTCAAAGATATCCCCGAGCAACAGGATAATGTCCGGCTCCAGTGCCTGGACCTGGGAAACGCGGGCCTCGAGCCACCGAGGACCAAGGGTTGATCCCAGGTGGAGATCGGAAAGAGCGACCAGAGAGGTGCCATCAAGCACCTTGGCCAGATTTTTCAATTTCACTTCGTGATGAGATACTACAGGGGGACGGATTCCTTGGATTACCGCCACCGCCGAAAGTAGACAACCTCCTATCACTGCCCACCCCCGAAGACGAGGAGCCAGGCGGGGAAAGAAACGACCAAATCCGGTGGTGAGATCTATCGGAAAAAGGCAGGAGAAAATAAGAAAAAGAACGGCTGTAATCGTGATTCCTACGAATTCGACTGTTGAGGCCCATAGCGAACCGCTTCCATGGCCAAATAATCGTCCGCTGACAAGGATAATCCAGATAACAATACCACTATAAAGGATAGCTTTTTTTGAAGTAACCTCAATGAGTTTTTGGATTGAGGATATTCTCCACACAATATAGGCAAGGAGAAAAGTTAAAATAACGGTCAGACCGATTCCGAACATTGGGTCACCAGACTACTCGGTAAACACGAGTCCATATATTTTTTAACCAGTCAATGCCTGATTCTTTGATTTCTCTGAACTTTTCTTCGCTCGATCCTTCACTCTGCAAAAAAATGAGATTGTCCTTGATAGAGATCTTTTTAGGTTCAGGATTCCAGGGAGCAGAATATGAAGGCGATTGATTTTTGAACTTCTCACAAATTTTAAGAGATCCAGCGTGCCCCCATGCAACAGTTTTATCCCACAAGGGAAGCAACTTGAGTTCGGCAAAAAAGAGTCGCCTCTGTTTTGTTTCAGATTCATTTTCTTGAGGACCTAAAAAAATAATATCGGATTCGATAAAACATGTTCCGCCTATCGTTTTATTTAATCCTCCTATAGTTAGCCAAGAAATGAAGTTACTTCTATGGATGGTGATTTTGTATCGACCAAGTTGGAAAGAACCTGACTCTGGCACTTTGACAAGTTCATGACTGCTTTCGCCACCAGCTATCTGCCTTATTTCCTCGGTAGAAAGACCTTGGGCAATGCCTCCTTGACAAAGAGAGGAAGCAAAACAGTAATAATGTGTCTTGGTCCATCTGGGCAATTGCATAGAATATTCATGAAATTCCCATTTCAGGTAACCTGGTCCTTCATGGTCCCAGGGAAGCATTACAAGTATATTGTCAAGGCGATGGCATTGCCCGCTGCGCTGGCCGCCAAATGGCATATGCTTTACCCAGGTCAGTACGACGCTACTGTGCTCTATAATTACAAATTCGTCCAATCTGTAGCTGATTTCATTGCTTACCATAACTCTCTTTTGGAACGGTTGGCTACCAGTTTAAAAATCTCAAAGCCCGTAATACTCAATAAACCTGCTGCAGCGCAGATGCTGATCTCCAGCAAATCCACCTTTTCAAAAAGGAATATTCCCGTCAGAAATGGGATATTTAATACCAGTGCGAGGAAAAGTATCGCGCCGCCGACTACCCATTTTACGGTTGGGTTAGGAGTATTCAGGATCTGGAAAATATTTCTCGTCCAGGACCGGTTGGACAATATTACGGCAATGTTCGAGGATATAAGGGTGATGAAACAGAAGGTTCTGACCTCTTTTTCTGAATACCCCTGAGACAAGCCAAGTCCATAAATCGCCATGACAATGATAAGTACACCAACCCCCTGCAGACAGCTGAGAAGAATCTTCCGTCCTCCGAAAAAGGGTTCATCAAATTTTGCCGGTGGCCTGGACATGACGTTGGCCTCTTCCTTTTCCGCCTCAAAAATTATGGAACAGGCAGGGTCTATTATCAGTTCCATGAACACAATATGAACAGGCCAGAGGATCAATGGTAAATCGGCAAAAAATATAGGGATAAGTGAAAGTCCGGCAATAGGTACATGGATTGCAAATATGTACCCCAGTGCTTTCTGGAGATTATCGAAAATTCGCCGTCCCATCCTTACGGCACCAACGATAGAGGCGAAGTTGTCATCCATCAGCACCAAGGAAGAGGCCTCCCGCGCGACATCGGTGCCTTTTTCTCCCATGGCAATGCCAATATTGGCAGCCTTTAGCGCGGGAGCATCATTGACGCCATCTCCTGTCATGGCGACAATTTCATTGTTTTTCTTGAGCGCGTTAACAATTTTCAGTTTCTGTTCTGGTACAACCCTGGCAAACACATTAATATGTTGAATTTTTTCGCACAACTCAGCCTCGGACATCACCTGCAGTTCTTGACCGGTAATGCAGACTTCGTGGTTTTGCAGGCCTATTTCTTTGGCAATATTCATTGCCGTTATAGGATAATCCCCGGTAATCATAATTACCCTGATGCCTGCCCGGTGACATTCTGCGACTGCTTCCGGCACATTTGGCCGGATAGGATCGGATAACCCGATCAGACCCACAAATTCAAAATCAAAATCATGTTGAATATCAGGTAAGTCTGATGATTCGATTCTTGCCTTGCCAACGCCAAGGACCCGCAACCCCTTCTCGGCGAGATGTTCGACGGCGGACGCCAATTCCCGCTGTTGTTGCTCATCCAGGTGACATAGATCAAAAATTGCCTCAGGAGCACCTTTTGCCGCAATGGTTTTTTCGTCTTTCCCCGTCTGCCGAAACACTCTCGACATGGCCAGTAAATCCTTTGAAAGAGGATATTCTTTCAACATCTCCCAGTCGGTATGGATATGGTCGGTTCCATTAAGATGCAACTCACTCATCTTTAAGATGGCTTTTTCCATAGGGTCAAAGGGATTGGTCTGGCTCGAAAGCATGCCGTATTCGAAAATTTCATGGAATTTTCCCGGAAAGCTTTTGTCGTCAGACAGTGAGAGAAACTCCGAACCGTTATACAACCAGGCAACGGTCATTTTATTTTGGGTCAGGGTCCCTGTTTTGTCTGAACATAAGACCGTCGCGGAGCCAAGAGTTTCAATAGCTGCAGGTTTTCTGGTCAAGACTCTCTGCTTTGACATACGCCAGGCACCAAGTGCCATAAACACAGCAAGGACAACGGGAAATTCCTCGGGCAACATGGCCATGGCGAGGGTCAGACCCGCAAGAAAGCCTTTGAGTAAATCCCCTCGGGACATGGTATAGACCGCGATCACCAGTAGACAAAGAGAAATCCCAATAATCGCTAGCTTCTTGATCAGCGAGCCCATTTCACGTTTGAGTTTGGTGTCCTCTGGCGTTACCGATTCCAGGGCCTTGCCGATGCTGCCGATTTCAGTGTTCATGCCGGTAGCGGTCACCTTTGCCATCCCGTTACCCTGTACAATTAAGGAGCCTGAATAGACAAAAGGGAGATCATCACCACCTGGATGCACTTTTTCTAAATGCGAGTCCCATTCGTTTTTGCGTACCGGCACCGATTCTCCGGTAAGTAACGATTCATCTGCCAAGAGATTGACGGATGTCAGAACTGTGGCATCAGCCGGTACCCGGTCTCCTTCCTGAAGAACAATGATATCATCGGTCACCACGTCCCCTGCCGGCAATTCTCTTTTCGCTTCCATCGCGAATAACGAGGGCTCGGGGGCTCGCCAGGTCTTTCAAGGCATCTAAAGCCTTCTCTGTCTTTTTTTCCTGGTAGAGCTCAATTCCCATTATCACGAAGACAAAACCCAAGAGCATCAACCCTTCCTGCACGTCGCCAAGGATCAGATAAAGTGTTCCGCAGGCCACCAGCAACAGGAACATAGGTTCCCGAACTACTCCCAAGGCGATTGCAAAAAGATTCCTGGGCTTGGAAGAAGGGAGTTCATTAAATCCTTCCCTGGCTATTTTTGCTTGGGCCTGAGTTTCGCTGAGGCCCAAAGACATATCTGGTTTAGTGTTGATATTCATGGGGTATTTATTTGCTATCCGTTCCAAAGCAGGCATTCTGTAAAGTCGTGATATTCTCACCAAGAGGAGTCTCAAGCCAAACCTGTATACTCATCAGACTCTGCACTTTTTCCCAGCAACTAACCTTAACAATGGCTGGAATTTTTGGAATGCCCCCTTTGAGATTTTCCACCTGCTCCTGGACGTTTACATTGCTTCCAATCTTTGCCACCTGCTGAACAGTCGCAACACCTGCCCAAAGGATGAGACCACCCACCAGCACCATACCGAGGCAACCAATGGTGAAAAATATTTTGAGCTTTCTCTTAAATTGATCATTGCCCTTAAAATTATTAAATGCTTTATGTAACTCTGATTGGTTCACTTATTTACCCTTCCTTTTTGTGCCAGGTGATATTTGGTTGATGAAATTTTTAGTTGGACAGCTATTCGGTTTTTATGTCTTTTTTCCCTGTAATGATTCCTTTCACAAGGTTTTCGTTATGCACTTTACTTGAGACAGCAACTCCAACTATGTGTAAACAAATCAAAATCAGCATGAATTGTGCCAACGTTTCATGAATATCACTCCAGACGCTGTCGCTCTCATCATCATTTTCTTCACCGTTATGCCTTTCACGTTCTTTATGTTTATCTTCATGCCGCTCATTTTTGTCGTCATCGGCGTAGGCGTTTCCAACAATCGAGATTGTATTACCGGAACCTATTGAATTCAGTCCTCTCTTGGTCGTGTGCGCCGCATAACCAGTCAGACAGATTATTATGCTGCTTGAAAGCAGCATAATAATCATCCAGGCAGCTGCGGGATTGTGACCGATATAGTGTGTTGGTTTGCCGGTCACAAGTTCTTTCAGGTAGTTCAAACCCTTTGCAGGAGAACATATAAAATCACTAAAAAGAGCATGTTTTGTACCCCAAAAACCCCAGCATATTCTGGCTATCACAAGCAACAGGACTGCATAACCAACATAACGATGAAGAGGTCCTTTATCATCCCCCGTCAGATATGCCGCAAAGAAGAGCAGCAATAATGACCAGTGAAAAACTCGTACAAAAGAGTCCCATACGACTATTTGTTTTTTTTCGTTCATTTCTTTCTCCAGAAATAATATTGTGTCGTTTTGTTCACCCTATCCGTTACTGTCGATAACAGCCGGCTAGCTGTCGCTTCAGGATGAGATTCTTCACTTTTGGTCGACTCAATTTTTTTATAGGAAACCGTATCGAGCAAACCGTCGGTGGCTAGCAGAAATCGATCGCAAGGCAACACATCAATAATTTTCGGATAAACGCTCTCAAGAGGATTATCACTACGCCGACAGAGGAAGGGTAATCGAAAAACGGCTGCCCTGACCCACTGTACTGTCCACCATGATCGTTCCATGGTGGCCTTCAACTATTAACTTGACAATATTGAGGCCAAGACCAGTTCCGTCGCTATTTCTGACGGCGTCAGACCTGTAAAAGCGGTCGAATATTCGGTTCCTGTCTTCTTCGGCGATGCCAATTCCAGTATCCGAAACCATAACATGCACTGCTCCGTTTTTTTGAATGTAGGAGACATCCACCACACCGTTCTCTTGGTTATACCTCACCGCGTTCTCGATCAGATTGAGCAAGGCTTCCGTCAGCCTGTCGCCGTCACCCTGCAGTAAAAGATCATTCGAAGAAGATACCCTGACACTGACGGCCCTCTGCTCAGCGAGAGGTTGAACCAACCTAAGAGCATTATGTATACAGGTTTTCAAGGAGACATCTCTCGAGGTGGACGTTGACAGTGCCCCAGCATCGAGTCGTGCAAGCGAAAGCAAGTCGTTTATGAGCCTGCCCATATTGGCAGAGACGTCTTGGATCGTCATTAGAGCTTCACGGTACTCTTCTTTGCTGCGATCATTAAGAAGAAGCACATCGCAATGGGCCTTGATAACCGACACAGGTGTCTTGAGCTCATGGGAGGCATCGGACACCAGCCTCCTCTCCGATTCAAACGCCCTCTGCAGTCTGCTCAACATATCGTTGAACGACTCCGCAAGCCCATCCAACTCCTGAACTTCAGTCTTTACCCCTAGTCTGTTGTCCAGGCTCCTGTGAGTGATCTTACTGATTGATGCCGCAAAGACATCCAGAGGCAGCAGGGAGCGTGTTATTATCCATCTGTTCACAAGGCAAACGATCAGAATACTTGCGGGGATAATTATCATCAAAAAGTTCCGGAAGGTATGTATCATTCCAACATGTTCCCTGATACTTTCGGCGACAAATATGTCAAAGGACCGACCGTAGGTCCTAAAACTATGGTGAAGAGTTCTGATCGGTTCTTTGTCGGGCCCTGTGGCCATATAGATTTCTTGGCTCTTCTCAGCATCCGAGGAAACAATACTCCCAGATGCCAGGTCAAAATCATCCTCCACTATGGAAGGAGAGGCAGCCAGGAGAAGGCCGTTCATCAGTACTTTATAGTAATGGCCGGATCTCGGTAGGGAATATTCACCGAGCATGATTTCCGAAAGCTCAATCTCAATGTTGTTGTTCTCTTCGTGTAAAAGCCCAGTGATGAGTTGTTCTTTTGAATGGAGAGCCTTGTCGACGGATTCCAGTATTATCTCTTCAACTTCATTATACAAAAATACCCCCATGGCTAGGAGCATGGTAGCGATGAAGGAGAAAGACCACCCAAAAAGTCTACCCTTAATCGATTTCAACCAGATCATTGCTCCCCCTTTAAGACATAACCAGCACCCCTTACCGTCACAATCAATTGCCTGTCATAGCCCTTATCTATCTTATTTCTAAGGTAATTAATGTAAACATCTATAACATTACTATCTAAGTCGAACTCCGTGTCATACAGATGCTCGGTCAGTTCGGTTCTGCCGACCACCCGGCCACTGTTCAATGCGAGATACTCGAGGAGGTTGTATTCTTTGGCGGAAAGATTGATCTCTTTTCCCGACCTAGTGACAGTCTTGGCACTCATATCTAGGGACAGATCATCTATAATGATGATGGGAGACGCCTTGCCCATGCTTCTTCGTATAACGGTATTCAAGCGTGCCAACAGCTCTGAAAAATCAAATGGCTTTACAAGATAATCATCAGCCCCGAGGTTCAAGCCTCGTACTCTGTCCTCAAGCTCACCCTTTGCCGTCAGCATCAGGACCGGAACCCCTATCTTTTCGGCCCTGAGTTTCTTGAGAACAGTAAGTCCATCGACCTTTGGAAGAAGTATATCGAGGAGTACAGCATCGTACGGATAGGTTCTAGCCATAAAGAGTCCATCTTCACCGTCAAGGGCCACATCGACGACAAAACCGCTCTCCTCAAGCCCCTTCTTTAGAATCGCGGCAAGTCTTTTCTCATCTTCAATGACCAGAATTCTCATAACGTCTCACCTTTTACTGTATCGCTTGTTGTGTCTCTATCCTGCCGGCCTGAAAGGTCTCTCCCGATTTGATACCAACCACTTCCACAAGAGATCCAAGTGTAGCTTTGCCATTTTTTTCTTGTAATACAGTGTCTTTTAAGACAAGAACCTCTTTATCTCCTATAACCCAGGTGCCCAGGGTCCCTTTTGGTATTTTTTCTACCTTACCTGTGATTTTTTGCTCGGTTGCACCGTAGAAAGCACCGGCTTTTGCTCTTTTGACTTCTATTTTATCGGCAGTAAAGGTGTTATCCAATTTTATACCTTTGATTTCGACATAGGCACCGGGCTCAATTAGCCCATGTTTTTGCTCCAGGCGGGTTCGCTCTGTTACCACAAATTCTCGTCCATTAACGATCCATATCCCAGCGAGTCCGGTCTCTGGAAGTTTCTCCACCGTACCGTAGATCTTGCTCCGATACCCTGCAGAATCACGCTCACCATCGACTATGCGCCTGCCATTCTCGCAATCATCTTCGCTGCTGAATACCGGCCAAGCCATACAACCAAGGACCAGCCCCATTACCAAAGTCATCATTAAGGTTTTCATAATCGCCTCCAAGAGATTTAACAATAAGAGCCGCTCTTTCGAAAAACATTCTTTTTATTTCCTGCACTTCCCCTCTCTGCCTCGGTAGGGCATTAATCATCGTCATGATGCTACTTCTCACTCCCGTTCTCTAGACTTCTCGTCTCGTACCCAATAACTTTTTTGGTTGGCGCAGATAACAACCTGCCGGCGAGTATGAGTCTGACACCGATGGTGGAAAATAAATCAAAGCCAGTTCAAGCCAATGCAAAAAAATAGAAAGAATAGCAAAAGAATGTAGATGCAAAGTCAATGTTCAGATCCGCAAACCTTGATCCATCTTTGATTTTAAAATAACAAGGGCAGGATTAAAGGAAGGTTAAAGCCAGATACTTTTTTGTGGCACGCGGATTTATTTGAGTACTTTAGGTTTTAATACTGGACAAGGCTGCATTCGGAGAGGTTTTTCAAGGTGGCAGGTAACCAAAAGGTCCGTGTTCTGAAAAATTTCCAAGGTTGGACCATCGGCCATTATTTTACCATCCAGGATAACGATGGTGCGCTCGCAGAGGTCAAGGACCATATCGAGATCATGAGTAGCGATGATCTTGGTATGATGAAAACCAGCTAAAAGGTCAATAAGAGAGCGGCGAGCTCTGGGGTCGAGGTTTGAGGTTGGTTCATCCATAACAAGAATATCTGGACTCATAGCAAGAACAGTTGCAATAGCTACCGCTCGTTTTTCTCCACCAGAGAGCTTGTATGGCGGACGGTCCTTGAGATGTTCGGCATTTGTTCTGGAAAGCGCTTCTAGAACTCGTTGTTCTACTTCTTCTGCTGGCAGCCCCAAATTCAGAGGGCCAAAGGCGACATCATCGTAGACAGTCGGCATAAAGAGCTGGTCGTCAGAATTTTGAAAAACCATTCCCACTGTTTTTCGAATGTCCTTAATTGTTTTTTGAGTCAGCGGAAAATCGCCTATTCTTACCTTACCGTTCTGGGGAGTCAGATATCCATTCAGGTGCAATAGCAAGGTCGACTTCCCTGCACCATTGGCCCCAACGACGGCTACCGATTCACCATGGTGAATACGAAATGAGATATCGTCTACAGCATTTGTGCCATCTGCATAGGTATAGCTGAGATTATGGACTTCAACGATGTGATGGCTCATTATGTTATTCCAGAAATCAACCGCCCAAACATCGCAGGGATATTATAGCAGCGCATAAGTAGAAGAATTGCAAAAGATACTGCAAGAAAAAAAAGGTCTATCCTGGCCATTCCTAATGACTGACGAATCCTGATATTTCCATCAAATCCGCGGCAAAGCATAGCCAGGTGAATCCGTTGAGCTCTATCAAGAGTTCTTAGTAGTAGCTGACCAGCCAGATGCATATAGGTTTTCATAGCTATAGCTCGTCCATGAAAAGTGCGGAGGGTCATAGCCTGGTACATACGCAGCCCTTCCTCGATCAAAACAAAGATATAGCGGTAAAGCATCAGCAATTGTACTGCAAAGATCTTTGGCATCCCGAGCTTAACCATGGCCAAACAGATTGTATTAAAACCTGTAGAAGCTATCAAAACGAACACTGCACCGACACAGAGACCAAAACGCAACAAGATAGACACAAAGGAAACACATCCACCTGTTATGGTAATTGCTCCCAAAACCATAATCGGTTGCTGATCGAATAAGGGGTTAAAGATTCCGACCATGATAGCAAAAGGTGAAACCAGTACTATTTTTTTCAACAGAAAAAAAGCCGGAATTTCTGCCAATCCCATCACAATGATAAGAAAAAGACCAAAAGGTAAGATAGCGGAAATTGTGTATTTATGGAATGAAACAACGCACAAAACAAATATCGAGGCAACTAAAACTTTTATCCGTGGATCAATTCGGTGAATGACCGTGTCATTGTTCGCCATCTCCTCTAATTTGCTGAGATCAAAAAATGCGGTATCAATTTTAGCCATGCCTGTTTTTCTCTGTTTCAATCTCATGCATAAAAAATGGTAGGAGAGTCATTCGTCTCCCCTACCATTTGAAAGGCGCATATCAAGCTGTCTTGCTGCGTTTTCTAAAGAGAAGACCTATCGATAGGGCAAGGGCTAGAGTCATCAAACCTCCTACCAGCCCGGAAGTTGTCGTGCCACTGTCAACGGCCGGCCAAGACGCAGTTTCCGCCAAGCCTTCGGCCTCAGGCTCACCTGCTTTGAAGCTGTAATCGGGTAAGAAGGATGTTTTCTCCTGCAAAACAGCAAGGGTATGATGTATCCCTTTTTCCGGTGCTTCCAGTTCTTCATGGCCTGAAACTTTAAACATCGACCATTCCAACCCATCAGGAGAGGAAGATGCAAACCAGGAAAGAGCCCCCCCTGTGATAACTGTGACTACTCCAAGAGCGGCGATAACTTTTGTTAGCGATATGTCTCCTAAAGGTCGAGCGGCAGCCGTCAGCTCAAGCAATTCGGGCCGCGACTTCCAGATAAAAGAGACCACGGCGGCAGTAACAAGGCCCTCCACAAGACCAATTGCAAGATGTATCGGAAGCATCACAGAAATAAATGCACTCAATGGCAGTTCTGAAATACCAGAAGCAACCGTCTGCAAAACAACTCCTGCCGCCCCTAGCTGCAGGCCAATGATTGCTCCAAGCGTTGCCCCAATGCCAATTCTCAGTGGTGTCGGATTTGTTCCGGCAATCGGTTTATAAACAAATGGATATGCAATAAAACATGGGAATACACCAAGGTTGAAGATATTACAGCCCAACGCCAACAAACCACCATCCGCAAAAAACAATGCCTGCACCACCAGTACTGAAGCTATCGTCAAAAATGCAGCATACGGGCCAAGTAAAATAGCGAGGAGCAAACCTCCGCCCAAGTGGCCGGAGGAACCCGTTGCAGGAATGGTGAAATTAATCATCTGGGCAGCAAAGATGAAAGCACCAAGAACCCCCATTAGAGGAATTTTACGGTCATCAAGATCTTGTTTGACTTTTTTGGAGCAATAGAAAATTGTTCCAGCTGTTGCTACCCACATGGTGCCACCTACTGCAGGTGATAAAAGTGCGTCGGCCATATGCATTTGGTTGTCCCTCCTGATAATAAAGTGACCATGATTTGATATACTTCTTCTTATAGAAAAATTAGCTAAACATCAAAGTAACACTAACTTCAAAATAGTGTTACTTTGATGTTACAAAACTCAAATTCGTGTGTCAACACAAAAGGTTGTATCCACAAAAACCCTTCTTCGGTTCTTTTCGTCAATAATCGTGGGCCAGAAGCCTAACGCTTGAGATCAATTAACATGTTGACGTTACGTTATCTCTTTGTATATATTCCTGATACTTTCAGGTGCTTGCTAACAAGCTGAAAAGGGAACCCGGTGTAAATCCGGGACGGGCCCGCCGCTGTAATCGGGGACGAATTCCACGGTAAAGCCACTGTTCTTTTTTGAATGGGAAGGTGTGGAAGGAGAAAGATCCGAGAGTCAGAAGACCTACCTGGATTTCTGTTCGTGTTCTACGGAAAAGAAACGGACAACGTGTAATCTGGGAGACGATAGGGATATCCTGGATCAATTATTTAATTGGTCTGGGATTTTTGTTTTCCAGACCGTGAAAAGAAGGAGGTTATTATGAAGTTGAAGTCATTTTTTTTCGCGGTTGTCGTTATGTTCCTGGCTGTGACAACACATTGTCAAGCAAGCGGTACCTACGAAGTTACACATAAAAATGCCATTGTTCTCGCAATGTTTGGCACCACCGTGGAGCCCGCGCTACAAGGATTGCTCAATATCCGCTCTAAAATCATCACCAAATATCCGGACACAACAGTGCGGATAGCATTTACCTCAAATATTATCCGAAAAAAATGGCAGCACCGGGCTGAAGATGCAGAATATATTAAAACTCACCCAGAAATACCTGCAGATATCCTCCACGTAAAGACGCCACTTGCCACGATTGCTGATTTACAGAACGATGGCTATGACACCATAGTCATACAGCCAACACATATTTCCATGGGAGAGGAATTTCTTGACCTGCACACATACGTAGATGCACTGATGAACATGGGCACCTTAAAAAAGGCTAAGTATAAACCTTTTTATAAAGTAGCCCTAGGAAGACCAGCACTGGGAACGTATGGTACAGAACGCCCTTATGCCGAAGATATTGACACGGTTGCTGAAGTAATGGCACCGGATACTAAGCTAGCGATCAAAGAAAAAGCAGGCCTGGTTTACATGGGGCATGGTAATGAATTTTTTCCTGGTAATGGAGGGATATATCTAGAGCTGGCGGCCAAGATGCGGAAAATTTATCCCGATGTTGTAACCGCTATCGGAAATGTGGAGGGATATCCTGCCATTGAAGATGTTATTGAAACCTTGAATCTGTATGGGATCAAAAGGGTGATCCTTAAACCGTTTATGGTGGTTGCCGGTGATCATGCAATTAATGACATGGCCGGCCCCGAAGATGATTCATGGAAATCTATTCTAGAGAAAAGTGGATTTGAAGTTATTGTTGCAACTGAAGGGCTTGGCGAAAATGACAATTTCGCCGATATCTTTGTCAATCATGCCGCTGATGCTGCCGAGGACGCTGGGATAACACTCAAGTAAACTCCTTACCAAGTTGAAGATACCTGGTCCAATATCATATTGTTCCAGGTATCTTCTTTTTAGTGGAGCCTCTTCCTTGGCATTCATTACCTGCCTCGAGTATACCTCTGTAAGTAAATCAAATAAAAAAGCGATTCATGCAAATAACTTTGCGGAACAACCAAGCTTTTTATCACTGAACAGTCAAACTGAGAATAGTTTCAATGACTTTCTTATCTATTTAAGAAAAACGTAAATTACCCCCACTCCTCAACAAATGTTAAGGGATACCGTTTTGAAAATCACCAACCTCATCCTAGATGTGGTCAAAAAGTAATATCTTTGATGTGACAACATTAATTTCAGAACATGTACGGGGAAATGTTGTTGTCGAAAAACCTCTTTTCAGCCTAGGCCTGTGACCAAGAGTCGCCTGATTCAACAAACAGAAGCCAAGAATTCTTTTTAGGGTTGAGATAGATTCTGCTCACCCCATCCCGGTCAGTTGATCCCTTAATAATCCGAAGCCCCACCTCTAGGCACATAGCCAAAGACGGTACTTTTTTGATGCCGGCAATCACGGGATTATCTTTTATGCTTGGACACCATATTTATATTCAACATACTAAAACTATAACATAATCATGCTGGCGGTGCTATTCATACCAAAATTGTTATTCCGATGGTCGACAAAATAGGTAATGACTGACACCCACAAAGTAACACGAATTCAAAATTGGTATTATTTTTCTTGACATTTGTCTGGCAGATGGACTAATAACACGATTTAATATTATATATTACCTGTGCAGATCGACTAGCTGCAGCGTTTAACTGAGTTGTGAAGCTAAACATATGCCTAAATTATAGATAGATATGATGCATCGAACTGAAGTCCTTCGGTCGATCGATCTAGAGCAACTTGATTATATTCAACAGAAAATCGAGGTCGTCTGCGACGATGACCGGCAACTACCGGTTGGCTTCGCCTTTGCCGGGAAAATGTTCCCGGTAAACAGGATTCTCTGTCGCTGCAAAATTGCCGAAGATCACTCAGGATATGGTTACCTGGTGGAGCTTGGCGACCGGAATGTATTTTATCTATACAATCAACCGGAAGACTATCACGGTAGTGATCTTGTTGATCCCAGTATCTGGGTGCTTTGCTTCAGGGTTTTGCAAGACCAGGAATTAATGCGATTGTTTTTGGAGGATCGAAAGATGTTAGCAAATATTGCACTAAAGCGGGTGGTTGACTTTCACGGCCATGTTTGTCCAGAGCTTGCTCTTGGGAGTAAGTTCTGCGAATTTGTCCAACATCTTTTGGGCGAGAATATTCTCGAAGACAACAATTTTTCTGTTCTTGCCGAAAACAGCACCTCCGCCCTTGATGCTATTCAGATTCTTCTGGGGGTGACCATCGGTAACCAGCGCCTCATGGTCATGGACTACGGCAAACACAATTATTCCGTTTATAGCCGGAATAAGGATAAAGGTTGGATATTCAGTATGAAAGTTATGAACTTCGGCGATGAAGAAGCCTTTTACAGGCTAGAGGGGAAAATCATCAACAACAATGCCCTGCTGGAGGACATTGTCTCATTCCAAAAGTTAATAGACGAACGCGTTCGCCGAATATTTGCATCATCGCCAGAGGAACTTTTCATCCTTGAGCCGACTCAATGTACACAGCAACAACCGCAGGAATCGACGAGTCTCTATACGATTTGCGCGATATGCGGTCAACAGGTTCTTGCAACTCGCTGTATCGAGCGCCGTGACAAGATATTGTGCATGCCCTGTTTTCAAAAGGAAACACCGGGATGTATTCATCATGGCTTGCAGTAAAGAGAATGTCCATCGTGCACTATTCACAACTTTAGCAAGATTCCTGTCACAAAAAGGTAAAGCTCTTCAAAAGCACGATTAGGTATGAATGCAAATTTGCTGGATAAAATCATCAGACTGCCATATCGATTCCCTCCAGCTGAGAAGGGGTAGCTCTCCCCTACCCCTTCATTTATGAATGTTTGTGGTTGTGATCCTCTTGATCATGGTCTTTATGCCCGTGTTCATGGGGAAAAGAGCTATCTGCCTGATGCTCATGTCCATGGCCGGCATCATCACCATGATGGACATGATCATGTTCGTGTTCAAAAGCATGGGGATGTTTGTGATGGTGATGGTGCATGTGGCTATGCTCTTGTGAGCCATGTTTGTGGCTATGCTCATGCTTATGGTCATGCTCGTGGGTATGAACGTGTTCGTGGTGGTGCTTACCTTCACTCATAATTCACCTCTTTTGTTGTCATGATTGTTAGGACTACAGATACTTAGCAAAATTTATATGCATCCCTGGATGCATTTGCAAGAATGGTTTTCTGACGGCGTAGAGAAGCTGTCAATGGACAGTAATATTGATAATTCAGTTCGCTTTATAAAACAAAATTTGAGGAGGAATTTCAGATGTTACGTTTTTGCCTGCGCTTTCTGTCTGGTTTATTGATTATTCTTTTCGCGGCGGTGCCTCAGGCTTTCGCCGATAAAGACACGCTGATCTATTCATGGTCGTCAAATGTGGGGGAACTGAACCCACACATGTATTCCCCAAATCAGATGTTTGCCCAGGCTTTGCTCTACGAGTCGCTTGTCAAATATGGCGAGGGCAACAAGGTGCTGCCTTGGTTGGCTGAAAAGTGGACCATCTCGCCAGATGGCAAAGTTTATACATTTGCACTGCGAAAGGACGTTACATTTTCCGACGGCACCCCCCTTAACGCTGAAGCGGTAAAGAAAAATTTTGAAGCGGTCATGATGAACAGTGCGCGGCACAAGTGGCTCGAACTCGTGGCCCAAATCGACAAGGCAGAGGCTGTCGACGAGTTTACCTTTCGCTTGACGATGAAAAACGCATACTACCCGACCTTGCAGGAACTTTGCCTGATTCGTCCTCTCCGCTTTATGAGTCCTGCAGCCATGCCGGAAGACGGCAATACCTCAAAAGGGATAAAAAGGGCTGTGGGCACCGGGCCCTGGATGTTGGTTGAGAGCCGCAAGGGTGAGTTCGATCTGTTTGAGCGCAACGACAATTACTGGGGGATCAAACCGAAGTTTAAAAACCTGCTGGTCAAGGTGATTTCCGATCCGACCACCAGGGCAGTCGCCATGGAGACAGGCGAGATTGATTTGATCCATGGTGCTGCTGGTCATGGCAGTGGTCAGATAAGTCTCGATTCGTTTGAACGTTTCACCACGATGCCCGACTATGTAACGCAGATTTCCCAACCTCTGGCCAGTCGTGTGGTGGCGATCAACTCAAAACGTGGACCGACCGCCGACTTAACGGTACGCCAGGCCATTCAACACTCAGTTGATAAGGGAGCTCTGGTCAAAGCTATTTTTTACGGGGTCGAACAGCAGGCCGACACCCTGTATTCCGCAGATACACCCTACTGTGATCTCGGCCTGAAACCGTATGTGTTTGATCGACAGCTGGCTGAAAAACTCCTGGATGAGGCCGGCTGGAAACAGGACACAGCAGGAGCAATCCGGCAGAAAAATGGTCAGGAGCTCACCATCGATTTTTGTTTTGTCGGCAATGATGCCCAGCAAAAGGCCATAGCCGAAGCCATTCAGGGAGATCTCAAGAAAATCGGTATAAAAATCAACATGATCGGTGAAGAACCGGATTCCAACATGAATCGCCAGAAAACAGGTGAATTCGGCATGGTCTTCAACGAGACCTGGGGCGCACCGTATGATCCCCATTCATTCTGCAGTTCAATGCGTGCACCTTCACATGCCGACTATCAGGCACAAATTGGTTTGCCCATGAAAGCAGAGATCGATGCCAAGATCGGCCAAGTCTTGTTGTCCACAGATGAAACAGAGCGACAGGGACTCTACAAATACATCCTCACGAACCTTCATGAGCAGGCGGTGTATCTACCGCTCACCTATGTGCGGGGAGTCATCGTCCACAAGAAGAATCTCAAAGGGGTTCGATATGGCCAACTCAAAGCGGAAATTCCTTTTGAGTTGATTGAAAGGGACTAATTTTCCTGCACCAGACTCAGAAGGAGAACCTATATAATGCTGCGGTTTATAGTTCGACGCTTGTTGCTTCTCATACCCATTATGTTTGCAGTTTCAGTGGTGGTGTTCTGTATCCTGCGCTTGGGGCCGAATGACCCGGCCATGTCCTATCTGCGGTTGTCGCAGATTCCACCGACGGATGAGGCTCTTGCCACGGCCAGAGAATTTCTCGGGCTGAACAAACCCTTGCTCACCCAGTATATTGACTGGATAGGCAAGGCACTGAGACTCGATTTCGGCCTGTCCTATGTCACACGCCGGCCGGTATTGCCGGAAATACTGTACTATTTCCCGGCGACTCTGAAACTGGCCGGTATCGCTTTGTTGTTGACGCTGCTGATCAGTATTCCACTCGGGATGTGGGCAGCGCTCAACAAAGATCGCTGGCCGGATCATATCACCCGCGGCCTGGCATTTTTCGGAGTATCGATGCCTAACTTCTGGTTGGGATTTCTCTTGGTAACGGTGTTTTCTCTCTGGCTACACTGGCTGCCGCCGATGGGACGGGGAGGCCTATCCCATATGATCATGCCGGCTATCAGTCTGGCGCTGATGTCAACCTGCATCAATATTCGTTTAATCAGGGCCAGCATGCTGGAGAACCTGAACGCCCGCAGTGTCCTCTACGCCCGAGCGCGAGGGCTTCGTGAACGGACGGTAATAGGGGTTCATGTCTTTAAGAATTCGCTCATCCCGGTAATCACAGCCGTCGGAATGCACGTGGGTGAACTCCTTGGTGGAGCTGTGGTGGTCGAGTCCATTTTTTCCTGGCCGGGGGTGGGCCGTTTTGCCGTCTCATCCATCTACAATCGAGACTACCCGGTTATGCAATGCTTCCTCCTCTTCATGGTTGTTATTTTCGTTATCTGCAATTTGCTGGTTGACATCTGCTATGCGGCACTTGATCCACGAATTCGTTTGGCAGGGGAGGAAAATATATGAGGGTTCTCAAACGACTATTGCGACGGAATACCTCCCGGCTGGCATTGCTGATGGCCGGGATGATACTCTTGGCAGCACTCTTAGCCCCCCAGGTCGCACCCTATGATCCCAACAATGTCATGTTGGAGCTGAAACTGCAGCCACCCAGTGGCGCCCACCTACTTGGCACCGATCACCTCGGCAGAGATATCCTCTCCCGGCTCATTTACGGCGCGCAGGTATCGGTGGGCACTGTATCGGCAATCATTGTCTGTATACTGGCTCTGGGTTTTCTTGTCGGCTGTTTTTCCGGTTATGCCGGTGGTAAGATCGATGCTTTTCTGATGCGGCTCTGCGATGTCTTCCTCACCTTCCCCACCTTCATTCTTGCCATGTTTCTCATCGGCATTTTAGGCACCGGTCTGACCAACGTGGTAATAGCCATTGTTCTCACCCACTGGGCCTGGTACGCCCGTCTGATCAGGGGTTTTGTGCTGTCACTGAAAAACCGGGAGTATATTCTGGCCGCACGGGTATCGGGAGCTTCCAGGGCAAAGATTGTCCTGCAGCATATTATCCCTCCGGTGTTTGCCCAGCTGGTGATTCTGGCCACTCTCGACATCGGTCATATGATACTGCATATCTCCGGCCTTTCTTTTCTAGGGCTGGGAGTGGCTCCGCCCACACCTGAATGGGGCGTCATGATCAATGATGCCCGTCAATTCCTGTGGACCAATCCGAGCCTGATCGTTTATCCCGGAATGATGATTTTCATTACAGTCATGTCCTTCAACCTTTTGGGAGACGCACTCCGCGACGCCCTTGACCCTGCCCTGGAGGAAAAGTCGCTATGAGTTGCACCACAACTATTCTCTCAATTGACGGACTGCAAGTCTCGTTAAGCCGCCAAAACTGTCCTGACCGTCATCTGGTCAGCGACATCAGTCTGAATGTGGTCAGAGGAAAAGTAACCGGTCTAATCGGTGAATCGGGCAGCGGTAAATCCCTCACATGCCTGGCGGTGATGGATCTTCTGCCGCAGACTCTCAGGCGCAGCAACGGCCAGATCAATCTGGCTGGTACACCACTACAGGAGACCAGATCTTCTTTGCGCTGCTTCCGCGGAAAACAGGCGGCAATGATCATGCAAAATCCGATGACCTGCTTCGATCCGATCTTTACCATCGGCCACCATATCACTGAAACCCTGCACGCCCATGGTATGGAGGTTCGCCGAAATACCGATCTGATTAGGGCGACCTTGGCCGATCTCGGTTTCGATCAGCCGGATGATATTCTTTCCGCGTATCCTTTCCAATTGTCGGGTGGCATGCTGCAGAGGATCATGGTCAGTCTTGCCCTGCTCCTGGAAGCGGAACTACTGATCGCCGACGAGCCAACCACCGATCTGGATGTGATCGTCCAGGCTAGGATTCTTGATCTTATCGATCGTCTCAGAAAAGAGAAAAACATCGGTGTGTTGCTGGTCACCCACGATCTGAGTGTCATCGCCCGGCTTGCTGATGAGGTGCTGGTAATGCAGGAGGGCAAGGTTGTCGAGTCAGGCCCGGTTACCGAGATTTTCGCCCAGCCGGATAAAGACTATACGCGGTCACTGCTGTCGGCGCATTTCAGCCTGTACGGCAAAAATATTGGTTGGGAGATTACTCTATGAACCTTCTAGAAATTGACAAGGCAACCAGAAGATACTATCGGGGTGGTTGGTTCAGCAGGCGAGAAGAGGTAAAGGCCCTCACCGATATCTCCCTCACAGTTAGAGAGGGCGGCAGTGTCGGAGTCATTGGCCGAAGTGGTGCAGGAAAGAGCACTCTGGGGCGATTGATTCTGGGGCTGGAGCACCCCAACGAAGGCGCTATCCGCTATCGAGGCAAGGATCTTCGTCAATTCTCCAGGCAGGATTGGCGACAATTTCGGGGTGAAGTTCAGGTTGTTTTCCAAAACTCCCTCGGCTCTGTCAATCCCCGCTGGCAGATACAGGACATTATTGCTGAACCCATTCGTAACAGTAGTCGCTGGTCCAAGAATGATGTTTTACCAAGGGTGTTGTCACTGATGGACATGGTTGGGCTCGATCCGTCTGACGTGGATAAATATCCCCATCAGTTCAGCGGCGGTCAACTCCAGCGTATCTGCATCGCCAGAGCGCTGTCAGTTCAGCCGCGACTCATTGTTCTGGATGAGGCGGTCAGCAGTCTTGATATGCTCATTCAGGCCCAGATATTGAAACTGCTCCGCGACCTGCAACAGGAAACAGGAGTATCCTATCTCTTCATCTCCCATGATATCCGCATAGTTGCCGGCTTTTGTGACGAAGTTGCAATTATGGACAGAGGGCGTATCTCCTCAAAGGTAAAGGACTTGTCTCTTGCCAAAAAATCCAATGACCCAGTTCTCAGGCAACTGGCCAATTCGATTCTGCCGGCATGGCCGAGACTCGCAAACTGAACATACAGGTATTGGCGACATCATCATGACAATCAATGTTAAAGAGCATCACAGTTGTACACATGATCATCACCATATGTACAAAGAGAAAGACCGTATTGGCGAAAGGCTTCTGGCAACCTTAGCCCTTAACATTGCTATCCCCACTGCACAGATTTTTGGCGGTGTTTATGCCAATAGCATGGCCCTGATTTCCGATGCCATGCACAATTTCAGTGATTCCATCGCGTTATTAATCTCGTATTTTGCTCATCGCTTGAGTTTGCGAGGCATATCTGAAACCAATACCTTCGGATACAAGCGGGCTGAAATTCTTGCCGCTCAAATCAATGCCATTTTGTTGTCCCTGGTGGCTGGCTTCATTCTTTTCAAAGCAATAGAACGATTCATTCATCCTGAAGAAGTTGCTGCCGACATCATCATCTGGCTGGCTGGAGTAGGTATTCTCGGCAACGGTTTTTCAGCCTGGTTACTCCTGAAAGATTCTCGACACAACCTCAATGTCCGAGGTGCATTTCTGCATATGATGGGTGACCTGTTAACCTCGGTTTTGGTTCTGGTCAGCGGTATCCTGCTCCTGTACAAACCATGGTATTGGCTCGATCCGGCGCTTTCCTTTGTTATCACAGCTTACATCCTGAAAAACTGCTGGGACCTGCTTCGTCAATCAAGCAGGATTTTAATGAATGCAACGCCGTCAGGAATTATCCTCAATGAAATCAAAGAGAAGATCTTAGCTTTTAGCCCGATAAAGGGGGTTCATTATCTTCACGTCTGGAATATCAATTCCTCGACAATTGGTTTTTCCTGCCATGTAGTCGTGGATGATATTATGACAAGCCGGACTGAAGATCTTGGCCGACAAATTCGCCATGAACTCCTGCAAACGTTCAATATCAAACATGCGATCCTGCAGTTTGAGACATCTGCCTGTGGAAACGGTTATTTACTTTGTGAATCTGATTTATAAAGACTAAATTAACACCTGGTGTATATGTTTATGCTCCAAAGGTATTTGAGCGAATTTGATTTATGAGAAGAGGAATGAGTCATAAAACTATCAATAAAAACAGCAAAGAAGAATTAACAATGCTGTATTCATCTGTTTTCACCTCATCGGAGGGAGAGAAAGAAGGAAGGCTTATAGGCAATTGCTTAATGACAAACGCTGTCTCATCCTTTCAATAAACCATCTTTCTCGATTTGAATTCTACAATATCGTTCTGATTTTAATCGCTTTTCACCTATCAACTTTAACATAGCGGCTCTTTGCCACTGAGAACCAGCCCTCTGATCTTATCACCGCATTATCCGATTTATTCATCTATCTTTACAAGTCATCCCCTGAGAAAATAGATAGTAGAAAAAGAAACTATCTTTGCACACTCCGTTGGTGCGATAAATCGAATCTTGGGAATGCACCTGTGAACAATTTGAACCAAATCCTCGGACATCTCTTTCTCCTCTTTATGCTACTCCTCGCAGGCTGCGGTCCTGTCCTCAATCCCTACAATGAGGATTTCAAATGTCGGGCAAAGGATGATGCTGGAGAATGCATCGACACACCCACTGCTTATCAGAAAGCCAGGTATCCGAAGACAGAAGCAGCGGTTACCCCAGATCCTGCAGAAACAGCCCAGCAAGAGCTACAAGAAAACCGTTACAAAATAGTCAGCGAGCTTCTTAAAGAAGAATCAAAGCCGCTCCTGCAGCCTCCCAAAATACTCCGAGTTCTCTTGCTCCCCTATAAAGGGGATGACGAAGAACTGTTCATGAGCCGATATGTCTATCTCAAAATCGAGGATTCCCAGTGGGTTCTGACTGATCTCAAGGAGCAATAGCCTATGCTTTCCGAATTCTTGCAGAGGGTGCTCCTTGGCCCAAGCGAATATTTGAAACATGGCGAGCTGGCCAAGATGACCAGCCGATCACCGTTTTCTTCCTATCTCAATTACCTGGCATACGATTCAGAGCTGGAAATATACCTGAACCAGGACGGAAGCCTTGGCTTGTTGTGGGAGTGCTCCCCGGTGATCTACGCCGGTCCCAAGACCATTACCGCGCTTGAAGGGTTGTTTCGTGCCGGTTTACCAAAAGACAGTGTTATCCAGCTTCTCTTTCATGCCGATTCCCATATCGAGCCAATTCTTTCGCGGTACCAGGATAACCGAACCAGATCCAAGACCATTGTCAGCACCAATACCGATGCCGTAGTGTCATTCCTCATAGAGGGAAAGAAAGGTCTGAAAGCCTGCTCCAATATCCCTGTTCGAAACTTCAGGCTATTTGTCGCTGTCAAGATGCCTGGCGACACTCAGGAGTTCAAAGTCTCTACAGATTTTGCAAAGAAAGAGAAAACAGCCCCACTATTAGATATCAAACGACAAATTCATGAAACCTTAAAAGCTGCACTCCTCTCCCCTCGCCATATGCACCCGGGAGCCTTGCTGGAGTGGAGTCGCAGGCTGTTCAACAGTTATCCGCAAGAGTATCCGGAACAGAACCTCCATGCCTACAATCCGACCATTCCCATACGCAAACAAATCATCAACAGCGATACGATCATTCGGGAAGAGTCAGATCATATGCAGATAGGCAACCACTATTTCTGCTGCACAACCCCGAAGGTGATCCCTATCAATATCGATCCGCTGCAAACCAACTCGCTCTTTGGGGGAATATGGGGCGTTATATCCGATGCCGACCAGATCAAGACCGATTTTCTTTACGGTTTTAATATTGTCTTCGAGGCAGGTCTCGAGATGAAGCTCCATGCCAAATGCAATCTGACACTCAACCAGCAGGCCGTTGGTTCTCTTTCTCCTACTCTTCGGCGCAAACAGGAGGAGTATCTCGCCGCGACCGACGATCTCGAACGGGGAGAAAAGTTCGTCAAGATATTACCCATATTCTGGGTTTGGAGTGATGATCTTGAACAGGCCAAGGACTCTTGCACCCGGGTAAGGCGCTTGTGGGAAAATAACGGCTATGTCATGCAGCAGGACAACATGATCCTCAAGATCCTGTTTCTCTCCTCTCTGCCGTTTGGCCTCTATACCACCGGCAAAAACATTGAAAACCTGGAGCGAGACTTTATCGCCCCAGTTCCATCGATTACTCCGCTTCTGCCGGTCCAAGGTGATTTCGCAGGTTCCGGAGGTGAGCCAAAGCTGATTTTCACCGGCAGGAAAGGGCAGCTGGTGTCGCTTGATTTTTTTGATGCCCACGCCACCAACCAAAACGTCTTCTGCTGTGCCACGTCCGGCTCCGGCAAATCATTTCAGGTCAACTTCATTGCCTTCAACTACTATTCTTGTGGTGCCCTGGTGCGGATCATCGACATCGGCGGCTCGTACAAAAAAATCGCCAATATGCTTGGTGCCAAATACCTCGATTTTGGACCCAATATCAACATCTGTCTCAATCCCTTTACTCATATAAAGGAGCCCGATGAAGAGCTGAAAAGCGTCGCCGCTGTCTTTGCGCAGATGGCCTATTCCAACTCTGACCGGGAGAAGTGCAACGACACCGAGATGAACCTGATCCGCAATGCAGTCCGCTGGGCCTGGAAACAAAAAGGGCAAGCAGCTGATGCTGACACCGTCTATGAATTTCTCATGAAGTTCCCCAATGCACCGGGCTCCGATCTTGGTGAAATGGCCGATAACAGCAAACTTATCGAAGTTGCCAGAAAAATGGCCTTCAATATCCGCGAATTCACCAGCCACGGTTTCCACGGAAAGTTCTTTGTCGGACCAAGTACCTTCGACATCCGCCAAGATGAATTTGTCGTTCTTGAGTTGGAGAACCTGAAAGTTCAGCCGGACCTGTACCGGGTCGTAACACTCCTGATCATCAATGGCGTTACCCAGGATCTCTATCTTTCCGACCGCTCCCGGCCACGACTCATCATCTTTGACGAGGCCTGGCAGTTTCTCGACAAGGGTGCCATGATCGCCCCGGTCATAAACGAGGGCTACCGCCGGGCTCGGAAATACAACGGCAGTTTCATGGTCATCACCCAATCCCTGCTCGACCTGGAAAACTTTGGTGAAGTCGGCAACGTCATCAACTCCAATTCTGCGTTCAAAATCTATCTGGAATCGTCCGACTTTGACCAGGCGCAGAAGAAAGGGTTAATCGATTATGACAACTTCACTCTCAAGCTTTTGAAAAGCGTCAAATCCAATCCACCCAAATACTCCGAACTCTTTTTTGATACCCCGTTTGGTGTTGGTGTGGCCCGGCTGGTGGTCAACGATTATGCCTATTTCATCTACACTTCCAAGGCCAGTGAAATAGCCAGGATCGAGCAGATGGTTGCTCATGGCAAAACCTACCATGAAGCAATCCAGGAAATGGTTAACCTGAGGCAGCAAGGTGAATTGTAAACTCTCTATTCTCTTCTCTACCATTTACGTTGTTTTTGGTGCTTGGCCGGCTTTTGGGGAGGCCAAGCACCTCGGTGTTGCCGGCAAGTTGTTTCAGGTAGTCGAGCCGGATATTGCAACAGAGCTGGAACAACAGGCCGTCGCAAAGAATCATGTTGAGGAGGATGAGTTCCTCGATCGGGTAAGAACATATCAGCCTGAGGATCTTCATCCACTTCCACGGGCAACAGAGGATAGAACCTTTCTGGTTGATATGACCTATACCCTTGACCAGGACTTGGTCGGCGGCAACGGCAAGGTCATCTACCCCAGGGGGTTTACCTTCAATCCCCTTGATTATGTCTCATTCCCTGGAGGGTTGTTGGTTATTGACGGTGATGATCCCTCCCAGATCAAGTGGTTTAAACAAACTCCTTATGCCACCAATCACCAGGTTCGGCTGCTGCTCGCTGGTGGCTATGCTTTCCAGCTCACTGAACAGCTCAAACGTTCGGTGTTTTACCTGGTCGACGAAATTGCAGAGCGGTTGCAGCTGGCAGCGGCACCATCCCTGGTCATACAAAAAGACAACATGCTGCAGGTACGCGAATTTTTTGTACCTCAAGAAAGAACTACTGAGAAAAACGATGCGACCAGATAGAACCATTGTCCTCATCTTTCTGTTGCTCTCGTTCCCATTCTCTGCATGGGCAGCGAAGTCCGGTGATTCATTCAATATAGCCTCAGACGTCCATTGGGATGAAATCGAGCTGAGATTCGAGGGCATTTGTATCTGCCCCAGACCACCGCCCATTTACTATGAAGAAGGGGAAATATGGGAATACTGGGAGCCTTTCCTGGTGGAAGGTACCGTTTCCATGGCCAACTATTCCGCCTATCAGGGCAAACAAACAGGATCATCACTCATAGATGAACTCGGCGGCAAGAACAAGAGCTCGGATTCAGTGGATATAGCCAATGAATCCACCTTTGCCCAGGGACATGCCTATCTCTTCCCGATGATGTACGGCTTTTGCAAACATAAGGACTACGGCATGTGGTGGAGCGAGTACGACTCCATGTGGCAGAATGACGAACTATCCGCTGTCATAACGCCTGAAGCAGCTCTCTATGCCAACAAGGCTATGCAAATGGCGTGCATGGCCGATGCCGCTGCTGTCAACCTTGGTTACCCACTCGACTTTATGCCCTGGTGTATCGGCAGCAGCGGATCCGCCTACCCGATGACCGGCCATGTAGACAATGACAATATCGTCCAGGCCAATAACGCGGTCGCCTCACGACTGCTCTATAAACTCAACAGGCTTTTCATGATCTGTGATCCCGCAGATAACCTCTGTGGATGCAATTATACGCCTGTCTGGATCAAGAGCCATTACAAGATGCACGTCGTCAGACCAGACGACCGATCTCCAGCCTATCCCGTAGGCAAGGCTGCTAAATTTTACGACTCCGGCTTGAACGTGCCTTACCAGGGAGCGAAAGGCTCAAACGATGAATTTCTCTGGGTAGTCTACAGGAAACAACGATGCTGTACCTGCTGCGACAGCTGATTTTTGCAAGTTTCATCCTTTGCTCATTTCCATGGCCAGTCCATGCCCAGGATTTGAGCGAAAGTGATGTGTCTTTGATCATGAAAAAAGCCAGGGAGGATGCAGAAAAAATGGCCCTGCCGGTCAACAAATATAGCGAGGAAGGGTTGAAGGCAGCAGAGGAAACGTCACGGCTCTTTCATTCTCCTGAGTTTCAGGAACGTGTCCAATGTGAGCAGAAGCGGTTGGAAAAAGAGGTCTTTGGTCAATATACAGCTCCGTGGAAAAGAAAGAGCCAACAGACGGCAGCGGAACAGGCGGGCCCGCAGGGGAATCTCGCAGCTGGAGAAAAGGTTCTTCTCTTTATCTCCAGCTCGGTACCGGATGAAACCGTGCATGCCTATATCGCAGGTTTGGATAAAGCCGCTGAACCCAATGTTTTGCTGGTAATGCGTGGGATGGTCGGAGGAATGTCTTCTGCGAGGGCCAAGAAGGGTCAATCGTATTTCAGCAGGATTTTGAAAAAAGAGCTGGATTGCCCTCGAACGGAAACACCATGTGAGCGGTATGAAGTACCGATCCACCTGCAACCATCGCTGTTCGTGAGATACAGCATCACCAGAGTACCAGCTGTTGTCTATGAACATGAAGGCAAAGCCTTTTTAATCCAGGGAGATGCCGGACTTGATTTTCTCCTGGAACGAATCAACCGGGAAGTGAAGAGCACCGGTATAACAAAGCTGATCAAAAAAATACGGGGCGCACTTTGAGCGAAGAGAACACCACACAACCTGAAAAACCGGCAAGCACCGGACCTGGTTACCTCGAGGTGATCATTCTTGCCCTGATACTTTCTGCTGCTATGGTGATGGGCTATGACAGAATGTTTGCCCAAAATATCAGAGTCCTGGATTTGAAAGGATACCTGCGCACCCAAAAAGCACTCCTTGCAGCCGGCGAAATTACCGAACAGCAGTGGACAGTGAAGCTTGATGCCGTTGAACAGATTTTAAACAGTGAGGCCGCGAGCCACCCAAATCAGGTCATCGTTTTGAAAGATGTGGTGCTGAGAAATGGAGACGAGATCCGTATCAAGTAATTGCACCCAACAGCTTGAGCTAAAGAGCAAAACAAAGATTTTCAGGCTCAACAACCGGGAAAAGACGCTGGTTGTTGTCGTTCTGGCGGCGCTTCTAGTAGGTGCCTGGCTGCCGGAGCGGATCATCGTTTCCACCACTCCATCGCTGAAGCATCGGATATTTTTCCTCACCAGGGTGAATAGCGAGATCAAACTTGGCGATTACCTGGTGTTCAGACATAAGGATTCAGGTTTTGTCCAGAAAGGGCTGGATCCGGCAAATGACCGTATGATCAAAAAGGTCGGTTGCCGGCCAGGGGAAATTCTTTCAACCGATCTCAAACGAAACTACTTTTGCGACCAGCGATTGTTGGGAGCTGCGCTGCAGACAGACAGTAAAGGTCGTTCCCTGCCGCTGTTTCAGTTCTCCGGACCGGTGCCGGAGAACAGCTATTTCATGGTGGGAACAAATCCACGCAGTTTTGATTCCAAATATTTCGGTTTTGTCCATGCAGACGACATTCTCTATAAAGCCTTGCCGCTTTGGTGATCTATTCAGGCTCTTGTCGGTCTGTTTTCTGATAGTTGCCGGCGATGTAACAGCTGCTGATCTGGGTGCAACGTCTGAGCAACAGTACGGATTTTACAACGACACCAAGCATGGCTGGTTCTGGTACGAAAATCCGCCACTGGAACAAGAAGAACAGGCAAACACACCATTGCCGCCCATAAAAGAACCACGGATAATTCCATCTCTTGACTCATATTCCATCGATGAGTTGTGGAATATGTACCCGGACGATTTTCAGGAACTTCTGAATGTCCTGCAGAAAAAAGCTGTCCAGACTCCATCCGAACAAAGCATTCTGGAATATTTGACCATGCAGGATATTGCCCGGCGTAAAGCCCTCGCGTATACCAATGCCACCATGTACGTCACCCAGAAATATGGTGAACTGTTCAATGTGAATCATGTGTACCCTACTGCCGGACCAGGCGTCACCGCCAGAGTCAGCATGCAGAATGATGAAATAGTCCAGACAATCAATCGCGCCGGCAATGACCATGCCCTGATATTTTTCGTCAGCCCCGGATGCGGCTTTTGTGAGAAACAGGCAGGGATACTCAGCTATTTCGTCGATAAATATGGCTGGCAGATCAAGACCGTGGATATCAGCAGAAATATCAACAGTGCGGCTCGCTTCAACATCACCATTACCCCAACCCTGCTTCTTATTAAAAAGGGACAGAATAACTACATGCCCGTCGCCAGTGGCGTCATAGCAATGACAGAGCTGGAAAGAAAACTCTACCGGGCCATCCGTCTGCTGCAGGGTAACACCCGGGAAGACACTTTCCTGATGTACGATTTTCAAAAAGGCTCTGCGTTCGATCCAACATCAATCCTTAACAAGGGAGAACAGCCATGGAAAAGCTCCGACTAGCCCTCCTTGCTGCTGCTCTGACAATACCGCTTTTGCTACATCCCGTTGTTGCGACATCTGCCTGGGTCGACGACTGGCTGGATCAAAGAACCACCACGTCACCCAATTATCTCTCCGGACAACAGCGAGGATATTATTCCGGGGGGAGCTTCAACGCCAGGTGGCCGAGCAGTGCATCCTATCCGGTAACGGTTGAAATGCCTCGAATCAAAAGCGGTTGCGGTGGGATCGATGTGTTCATGGGCGGCTTTTCCTTCATGAATACCGATTACCTCGTTGACAAGCTCCAGGGAATTCTTTCCGGTGCAGCCGCGGTAGCCTTTGATCTTGGGCTGAAAACACTCTGCGAACAATGTTCCAATACAATCAAAAACTTTGAAGCACTGTCCGATAAGCTCAACTCCATGCAGCTCGATGAATGCGCGGCGGCAAAAGAGCTGGTTGGGGTGGTTATGGATGAGAACGGGTTTCACTCCAGTGAAGTGATGAAGGAAAAACTTGGCACTTCCATCAAGGAGAACAAACTGAGCCAGGGTGTCTCCGAGATGTGGGATATAATTACCACCGAGGATAAGGCCAACAACAATGTCCCGCAATCAGCGGATGTCTCAAGGGTTACCAGTGGCTGCAACAGTGAAATAACATCTACCTTCCTCTCAGGTGGATCCTTGCTCGACAATGTCGGTAGCAAAATCAGTCTACCATCCGATTACACCAGTCTTATTCGCGGCCTGGTTGGCGACGTCAACCTCGAAGGCCCGGCCAACGCCTACAAGATATCCTATGAACCACCATGCTCAGAGAACAACCCTGATGATATCAAGGCATTTACCAGTGGGGATGTTTTCGCAAAAAATTCTGGTGGAACCTGCAGTCAGATTACCGATACCAACCGTGACTTACGGCAATACGTTCAAAATATTCTTACCTCTATCGCTGACAAAATAGAAAACAAAGGCGTACTCAGCGGGAACGAAGAGACGTTTCTGGCCGCAAGCCCCCTCTCCGCCCTTCCCATCCTTAAAACCGCCGTTGGCTCAGGCATGAAAGAGGCAGCCGTAGCGGGACTTGCCGATATCACCGCCAATGCCTACGCCCTGCAGATGTTGTCAGATCTCTACGTTCGGGCGGAAACCATCGCCTGGAAGGCGAGAGAGATGTTGGAGAAACAAGCTGAGGCCAGTACAGGCCAACCATCGGAGAATTGTGCAGCGGTCATCTTTGCCGAACATGCCGACCAGAATATATCTCTTATGCAGGCGCGAATCAGACGACTTCAAGATGCTGCCCGTGCCAGTTATGTCGCCTCGGCAAAAGAGATGTCCACGATCATGGATTACCTTGAGCACATGCAGAAAGTTGAGCAACAGATAACCGCTGAGATTACCCGGCGATATGGTAAAGATGTCGCGGCAAGACTGCAGATGTAAAAAGAGTATGAAGAGAATTAATCTCCCAATCATCACGGCAGCATCCATCAGCCTGTACCTGCTTTCGGCGGGACCGGTTTTTGCCCTGGATATGGAATATTATACCTACGGCGGCTTTAATCCAATCACCCAGGCATTCACCAAGATTGCCCTCATTTTCAGTGATTCAGGTTACCAGGGCTTGCTTTTTGTTATCATGGTGCTGGGACTTATCGCCGGTGTTGGCGCCTGGCTGGCACGAGCAGCCACCGGAGCGCGAGTCATCCCCTTGGTGTGGGCTGTGCCGGTGCTGTTCGGTGCCGTCCTCTATCTGGCCCTGTTTGTGCCTAAGGGCAATATCACTGTTTACGATCCCGTCTTAAATAGATTTCAAACCATCGGACAGGTTCCGGATGCAGTGGTATTTACCGCCGGCTTTCTCAACAAGATCGAAAGGGGCATGGTGGATATCATCGATACCGCCGCCGCTCCTGATGCCCAGTATTCCTCAACAGCCGGTGGCATTGGTTTCAAGGCACTGGAATCGGTCAAGGGATCAGCTCCCAAGAACAATTATGCCAGAACGAGCATGATCCGATACGTCAAGGATTGTGTGACCTTTGAACTACTCCGCCCCGGCACAACGCTATCGCTTGACGATCTACGAAACAATACTTCTGATTTTCTGAGCGACCTGAATGCAGCGGTCAATCCGGCAGTCTATACCGTCTATTATGATGCTGTTCATCCGGAGGGTACAAATGTCACCTGCACAAGTGCCTGGAATAGCTTGCAACCCATTTATGCCAATCCCACCAATTACGATGAAGCCATCAAGAAGGTCTGCAGCAAGGCATATTTTGATCCATCCAATGCGGTTGAACTGAACACCTGCAAAACACTGCTCGCCAGCACTCTGAACTTTACCACCGGTACCGCGACCACCCCGGAAAAGATCATCCAGCAACGCCAGATTTCCGAAATTCTCTACAACTTTTATTTCCAGGATGATTACGAGACATCCATTCTCATGGAGAGTAACCGCAAGATCACCTCAACTGGCTTAGGGATAGGCCTCACCATGAACGAATGGATCCCAATCATCCGGGCAGTCATGACCGCCATTGCCATCGGTGTTATTCCATTCCTGGTCCTCTTTCTCTTTACCCCTGTTGTCGGTAAGGCTGTATCGGTAATGTTTGGCTTTTTTGTTTTTCTTACCACTTGGGGAATTACCGATGCCGTGATCCACGGAGCGGCCATGGATTATGCCTCATACGCTTTCGAGGACATGCGCCAATCCAATCTGGGTGTTTATGCCATGGCTGCATTTCCGACCATCTCCATCAAGTTACTGGCAATGTTTGGCGTGATTCGCTCAGCGGGTATCATGCTGGCGAGTTTTTTCTCCATGATGCTTATCCGTTTTGGGGGCCATGCCCTGGCCATGCTTGCCGGCAACCTCAGCAGAATAGTGCAATCCGCCGGGGCTCAAGCCGGACAACTGCTCACCCCGGAAGGAACATCTGCAGCCATGAACCAGCAGGTACGTGCCGCCGGACTGCTTGCCGGTATGCCGGAGCACCGGTTTTCCAACATGGCAGCGGCACAAGCCTGGAGTACCCACCGCTCAGTTGGTGGATATAGCGCTGCGATGAACACGAAAAATTCCCTGCAGGAATCTGGACGGATTCCCCAGGGCACATCAGACAGTGAAATGGCCACCATGATGGCTTCTGCAAGGGTGAGCGCAGGGACAGGCTCAGGCCCTGTCGAAGTCTCAACCGCTCCGGACGGCAGCACTACCAGAACAAAATCAGAAACCGTCAATCCGGACGGCTCCACCACTGTCACAACCACCGGCGCAAGCGGCGATGGGGTCGCAGTTGACACCATGGCTGAAGGTCGAGCTGCCTACTCGGTCGACAGTTCCGGAAATCACCACACCACTCACGCAGCAGTCAATGGTCTGAATCCCGTTACCGTTGGAGCCATGGCCCAACAGCAACAGATTGTCGCTGCTTCCAACAGCCTCGGGAAGAGCCACAATTGGCAGTTGGCTATGGATTCAGCGAAAAGGGCCAGTCTGACCAGCAGTGAAGCTCATGGTTTTACCAGCAGGCTTGATAATTCCATGCGTGAGAATTGGCAACGAGCAATCAACGATAAGTCCAGTTTTGTAAATACAATGGAGGAAAATGTAAGGACTCAATTTTCCAGTACTGTCGGAGCAGGTTTTAAAAGAATTTTTAGTGCTGGCGGCCAGCTCACAGTGGTTGGTCAGAACAATGAAAAGGTCAGTTTCAATGTGTCTGAAGATACTGCCAGGGCTTTTGAAAATACGGCAGCACAAGTACGCTCAGAATCCCTTCAACAGACATTACAGGACTCTAAAAGCCTCGATTACATGACAAAGCTCGCAAAACAGGTCGGAGCCACTGAAGCCTACTCATATCTGCGCGATGCAAGGGAAATGCAAAGCTCAACGGAATCATACGGAGCGGATCTGACTACTGCCTTAGTCAGAAATTATACCACTGAACGTTATGGGAACGATTCACCTGAAAACATTCGTAAAACTATAATCGACTTCAACCATTTCTTGACCCAACAGGGAAGCCAGGGCGTAGACAATATGAAAAATATTGTAACTGGCTTTGTCAGTGGCAATGGATACGGTTGGGGTAGTACAGCTAATGCGGTGACCAATACCATCACCGGCACAAGAGAACGTGCCCAAGACCAAGGTTTTAAACACGATGTTGGAATGGCCGCAAGTGTGGCTGGGGCAAAAACATATGGTATCAAGGATGATACTCTGGCAACGCCACGATCAAGTACCCCGCTAGACAATCCAAACGCAGCATCAGTAACGGATCCAGCTCAAGATATTCGCAATAGAAACCGCGTTGAGGAATCTGGTAGCGGTGGCATTCACACAACTCCAGGAGAACTCGCGAAGGATATCACAGGATTGAACAAAGGTGCCCCTCCAAGTCCGACCAATGACTATTACCGAAACCACTCTTTCTACTATGAAGGAAGCTTAGTGCAGCCGCAACGACAAGAGGGTGGAATTGTATTACCTTCCGGTAGAATCATCCATGGCGATGCCAACTCCGCACCCTCTGGTACCGATAAAGAATTTTGGAAAGGCAGTGTGTTTGAGAAAAAGTAATACCTATCTGTAAATGGCAATTGGACTACCGAAATGTTGTATCAGTTGTCTTCGGAATGATGAGTATTTGAAGAAAGCACAGCCCAACTTGGATCGAAATCAAGATCTTCTTTGAACAGATCATCTTGCTCGACTCCATTAAATCCTTCGGGCTGAGAGCTGCCCGCATCTTTGAAGAACAATTTGAGAAGGACCAAGAGAATTACCCCTGCCAGTATACTGATAGTTCCAAGAGACATTCTTTCTCCTTATTTGTGCTTACATAACGACTCGCAACAGGCTAACACTAAATGTTCCAGATAGGCAATATACCCGTTACCATTAATCTCAAAGATGTCAAGTTATCATACCTCAGTCTGTACCCTAGAATAAAGCGAACGTTATTCAACATCACATTAGTGTACTACAAGTGGCCAATTATTTCTTTTACATTTGCTCCTCCAAATTTGAGATATACCACTGCGTTGGGAACTCAGAGTTACTCGCTTCTACCTCTAATTCAAGATCCCTCAAAAAGTCCGTTTGCCGCTCGGAGGACTGATCAAATGGAAAAGGCCTCATTCCATTAGCGGTTCGCCAGTAGCCGATCCCCTGATCTAACCGGATGCTAAACCCAGATCCATCGCCCCATCGAAGCTGAAGTTCTCGTGCATGTGGAAGAGCCAAATTCACCTTATCGTCAATGAGGATAAATTCTCCAAATGGACGAAACATTGTTGTAAAAATCCCCCGCCGATGTTCTGCGTCTTGCCAGTTATGATGAAGAAATCGTGGTTGTTGAAAATCGTTTCGTTGTAAATAGCTTGTCACAATCATTAATCTTGTGGCAGTGTTTACCCCTCCAGAATATGAGCCAAGCCCATTTATAAACTTTTGTAGCAGCATTATTGAAAGTGGTGACCGAAGATAGCGATCACTGTATTCGATGGCCGCAATTGCTTGCTCGGAGAGCAATTTTCTTTTAAGGTCCGGGACTCGATTTCCCAACAACTGCCATGCCTGTTCACCAAAGTGTTTCGATGAACCATCGAATTCATTTGTTATAGAGATGGAAATAGTATCTTCTTCTCGAGCTCTCAGACTTGAAACATCTCTTTTCCGCCATTTTTTTGGTATTGCATCAAGCGGACCTTCTTTTGCTACCCGCACAAACTGAGCTCCTCTCGGACTTCCGCCCCATGATGGTGTCGGAGCCAACGCATCCTGGTTGTTAGCCGCCCATTGAACTGAAGTGCTATTGCCACTCAATTCCATGATTCTAAGGAGATTTTGTCCACCATTTCCGACTTCCGGACTATTTCCCGGACAATAAATTTCTGCATGAATGAGTGCTGCCAATGCTGCCAATTCATCTCGTTGCGAGGATTCGAGTACTTCAAATATACAGTCAGGCAATATCAACTTAATTGTTGCTCCTGTCTCATGGATAACAAGCAATTCTTTTCGCAGACGCCATGTAAGAGGTTCCCATTCTTTGACACTTCCCCCGAGAAAAATTCTAACTTCAAGGAGGTTGATACGTTGACGTTCACGCCGCAAAGCTAAAGCCAACGGTTCCACTTCTAATAACGTTTTTGAGCCAAAAGCCTGCATCGTGACAGGTAGCTGGAGAGCTTGTAAAAATTGGGCATTAATCAGAGCCAGTGCCCTCATTCTATCGAGATCCTGAATGTGATGCTGAGTATCATATGAAAGAAGGCAGCTTTGACAAGCAACATCACAATTACGCGAGCATTGGAGTATCTCTTTCCCTTTGTGAAAAAGCAAGGCCAGATACTGAACTGCCTGTGATACATAACCAGCACCGCCTTGAGCAGTATCGAACAAAAAAATAGAAAAAGTTGAATGGCCGTTAATATCACGCGTTGGACTGATCGCGACACCGATTTCTCGTTCTTCCACACCTAACCTTTCAGCCAAAGCCCGTCGCAATATTACACCGGTTGTATAAGCAGCTACCCTGTCGAGTGGTTTCCCCGTAACCTCCTGAAGTTGCAATTCAAACACCTCTGTCCGACGCGCAATACCTAATCGGAGATTACGTTTAATCGCCCACGGTTCATTACTGCCCGGACATTCTATTTCCCGATCATTATTTTTACCTCCACGGAGTCGTTTGTGAGGAACGGGGTTTCCCTTACTATCCATAAAAATATACGGCAATTCATCGTCCGACGTCATGGAATCAGCTCTTCCACATCTGAGACACAGGGCATATCCATTGTCATGGAGTCCATCGGATCGATGGATTATTTTTGCTTCAGGGTTCACTCGATAGCGTCCCAGCGCTGGAACTGGCAAAGCGACCCACTCAGATCCTTCCATGGAGATAAGAGGATCCCTTACAGGAATGTACTGAGGAATATTGATGTCATTGTGAGGACGACACCTGATGTCAACGGCAAATCCTGAAGGTTGTAAATATTCATAGCACAGTATCCTTTTTTCATTCTGCTCACCACATTGGGGGCAGGAATAAGGTCTTGTAGGCTTAGTCCCGTTTGCCCCACAGCTATCACATCGCCAGATCCAACGGAAGGATTGTAACTCCGGCGATCCATCCTGATCTGCAGGGATATGCCAGTTTAGGGTCACGCCGCCGCTACGATATACTCGGCCATCTAATACCGTATCTGTTCCTGGCGAATAATCACGAATAGCTATGGAAAGATCTCTAGCTGGGTAACCCGCCCGTATCGTCGGATTATCCTCCCGGATAGTATTAGCTCTTTGAGTAGTTCTGCGCGAAAACTCTTCAGCCGTTGTCGTGACCAGAGGTACAACTTCACCAGGGAAACCATAGCCAGGTAAAAACCCCCGCGTGGTTAATTCGGAGAGTAAGTACTCCTTGCGGAGTCTCTGTAATTGAAAATCAACCGCCTTTTCTGCCGCACTGTTTCCCTCCGAAGTATTTACGATAGTGCGACTTTCTAATAAAGCTCGTGCCTCTTCCAGCCAGGCCCGAGCACATTGGTTGATCATCGTGGAACTATTCCCTAAGATACTCATCAGACTACGTCCTTCCATGATCGAACGTCGAAGAAGTATCGTTATCCCCTCCCTTAAATTTTCATTGGTCAAAGCATCCGTCTCACACCATGCGCGAAAATTTTCCCAAGGAGCACTTCCCCCAGGCTGTGAAGGCTCAAAAAACCATCCTGTAGTCAACTTCCTTAAATTCTCAGCAGCATGATGGGCCAGAAAGATCGATAGGACCATGGAATTAACATGACGCTGAATAATTGGAGGACTGTGTAAAGACACCCTCGGCGTAGCCAATGCAGTAGTAAATGGCCATAAAGGATTGTGAAAGACAGCCTCGCCGTGAGGGGTACTTTTGCAGAGCGTGAAACTGATTGAAACCGACTCACCCCGGCGACCGGCCCTACCAGATCGCTGCAAAAAATTGGCTGGGTTTGGCGGTGCGTTATGCATGGCTACCGCTGACAAACCACCTATATCAACACCCATCTCCATAGTAGTCGAACAAGATAACAGGTTGATCTTGCCAGCCTTGAAATCATTCTCTCTGCGAACGAGAGTAGAGCCGCTAAGCTGTGCAGAATGTTCAGCGCTCCGAAAATATCTGGCAAAACGGGCAATTCTGTCGTTCACATTAATCCACACCCCATGGCTGCGAAGGCACAGAACCTGTTCATTTGACTCCAACCATTCCTCTGCTTCCTCTGGAGAACTATTCAACCAGAAAGGGTCCGGTAATACCGGCATTTTTACCTTCTGACATTCAGCAAATTCTTTAGCTGGGTTCTCTGGCAAGTAAGGTGTAAGTCCCAAGAAGGTCACAGGTAGCACACGGCGGGTTACAGGACAAAGCCAGGCATCCCTTACTTGTACTATTTCAACTTGCTGACTCATGTCCAGGCGGTAACCATGCTCAGTACGGGATAAAATGCTCTGAATATCGCACCACAGACCGATCAGCAATTCCTCGAGCAGTTCTTGATCCTCCTGTTGTTCCAAATCTTTTTTGAATGCATAAGCCAATAAACGCACTAAACGTGAACGACGTTGAACCACAGACCTCGTGGAAGGCCATGTTCGTTGATTGTAAATTGATTTATCTTGCCCTGGTGAGAGAGCTAGAGTCGGTTTACCAGGATAACCTATCCAGCGAAGTGTGTCTTCCGGGATAGCAACAGCTTTATTAAGCCGAATGACAAAATCGATTACCACTTGCGCCAGATTTCGCCAATCATCAAGCCCAATTTGCAATTTAGCAGCAACGGCCGGTACTCGGTCGATCCTCTCTATTCCTGGATAGCTGAGTTGAAGCAACCCAAAGGATTCCAGAGACCATTGTCGTCGGGGACGGAGGAAGAACTCTCTCCAGAGACAAAGGTCAGAGAGTTGCCTATCGTTCATACCAAAACTTTGCTCCTGCAATGGAGGCAGCAGCCAACGTTTGAACCCTTCGTCTGACAAAAGTCGATCTTGAGCATCCCTCCACGAAAGCCGCCCAACCGGCGGAGACTCTAATTTGCTTAGTTCCAGACGTTTCTGCTCAAGGACCCCACTCAATCCTGGGTGATTCAACACCACCTTTTCCAGTTCGGCAATTTCCTCTCGAATTTTTCCTGTTTCCTGGGGGGAAGCTGAGCGAATCCTGTCGGTAACGGCATGATAAAGCAGACTTCGGACATAATCTCGTTCAGTTTCTATCTGCAATTTCACCGCAATTCTTGCTGTACCCTGCCGGCTATCCGTAAAACTTAGTATCCGACGACCATCATATGGCAGTGCTTCTTTCGTTTGTGTTGGTTGAATATGCCGTAGAAGGATCGGTATAGCGGTTTGCAATAAAAATGGCGCACTCAGTCGAATTGGCCTGAAAAGCTGGCCACGAAGGTTTGAACCATGGCAAGAAGGGCAGCGTACGTTGTCATCTTCTCCTGGCCCCAGAAGATGGACATCTATACCATCGCCCTCGAGACGGTTCCAATCCAACCGCCCATCTGGTAAAAGAGCGACTTGATTGCCATTGGGGGGTGCAACGAGCAATCGAGGTAAACCAGGCCCGAGAGGTTCGTGTCGACTTTCCTCATCCTGACTGTCTTCTTCATCCGATGGCTCCAATTCTTGTTGAAATTCATCCTCATCGTGCGAATAAATATGAGGATTCAACCGGTCATTTCCTTGTTGACTAAACTCCAACGCAGAAAGATGTTCCCCCCCACACTCACCACATTGCACGATTTCAAAAACTGGGAAACGACAAGCATCACAAATTAGATGTCTTTCGAGGAAAACTTTTCCAAATGGCCAAGCAGGTTTGTCAAGGTGCGTTGCGGTTCGTCCAGTGCATGCTGGATTAGCACACGCCCACAAGCCGTTAAGTGTACGTTGAAAAAAATGCCCGCGTAATGGAAGGAAAGCCTCTTTTCTGGCATCATATGCATTGGTACACAGATCAAGTAGTTCTAGCGTACGAAGAATTGTTTCTTGATTTTTGTCTTTATGAAGCTTTATCGCTAATTGGGAAACAGTTTGGGCATTCTGGGCTAAGGATTTCCGCAACTCACGCATGCGTGGGTCTGCTGACAACAGGGCAAATCGTTTTTCTGGTGACGATTCGCGCATAATTTTACAATCTGCATCTTTCCATTTTTTCTTAGATATTTCAGATATTTCAGGCAACAACCTAGAGCCTTCAACCACGGTAACCCTATCAAGACTCACTCCGGCGATGTCTGCAAGGAATCCCTGTAACTGTTTCTTCGCGTTTTCACCAGCTCCAGCAATTGTCGCAGAAGTAGCGACAAACCGCACATCATTAGATTGGCACCCAAAGGCGTGTAGGACGCGGCGCAGAAGCAATGTCAGCTCTGCCGCCTGAGATCCAATATAACTATGAGCTTCGTCAATAACTATCCAACGCAGCTTTCCCTGAGATTGGGCTAAAATTGGTCGGTCTTCATTACGTACCAGCATATACTCAAGCATGGTGGAATTAGTGACCAAAATTGGAGGTGGCGTAGCACGTAGAGACTTCCTATCGACCACTTCACTTTTCCATTCTGATTTTCTGGCTTCGTTGGGAGTGTCTCCATTGTAAAGACAATATCGTATTTGTCCCCCGAATGGTTCCGACCACGCGGTAAGACGGTCCCGCTGGCTTTTGATTAGGGCATTAAGCGGATATAAAAATAAAGCATGCACTCCGACTAATGGACCAGTCCTTGTTTCCAACTCGTTTGCCAAATCATTGAGGATAGGAATGAGGAAACATTCTGTCTTCCCGGATCCAGTGCCGCTTGTGACCAAAACAGATCGCGGTGGCGTATCTGAAACGAGTGCTTCCCATGCTTGTAACTGGTGATGATATGGGTATTGTTCTCTATGGAAAATATAATCCTTGGGGAGAGACTCGGGCGGATCACTTAAAGCAGCCACAAGTTTAGGATGAAGCAGTTGACCGGATAACTCACCAAGGTTTTCCTTGGCAGGTTTCCAACCGAATGTGGCCTCGAACACCACATCTGCCAGAAATGAATGCTCGATTCCCGGAACCTGTTGGAACAGTTCTCGCAAATGCTCCCGTAATGCATCATTGCGGAAACCCAGAATACCAAGTGCAGCACGTGTCGCACCACGATTCAGCTGCTCAGCCAGAGACGCAAAAAAACGTGTGTCCGTCATACACTAACTCCCATTGGAATCTCGGATAATTTGACAAGTCCAAGGCAGAGAGCAAAGGCAAAAGCTGAATCAAACCACTCTCTGTCGAAATTTCGAAGTTTCTGCAACTCGAAAAGCACAGATTCACCATAAGACTCTCCTGCTATCGCAATCTGGGCAGCGACAAATGGAGCGCAACGAACTGGCCGGTACGGGCGGGCAAGCCTCTTATAGCTAAATTCCGAGTTATAATCAGAATGATGTAGGCATTCCATGACCAGCGGGCCATCAGGGTAATGCTCATTTGCATTATGTCTGGCCTGAAGTTTCTGCTCTTCCGTCACAATTAAATCAAAAATGATTTGCGGCGCCTGTTTTGCCAAGCAAAGTTCACTGTTTTCCAGCTGACGTCCTGGAAACAACGACAACGATAGCCAATCGCATATCTGCCGGAAAAATGGCTGACGGATGGATACCCGCTCCCGTATGGTCTGAAATGTTTGCCATACCATTTCCTCCCCTTCTTCTAATGAAGAAAGAGCGCCACGTAGCGAGAAAATAAATCTTGAAGCTGCTGATTCCCATATTGCGACCGGTACAAGATGCCACGAGAACGGTAGCTGATAGGCAAGTGACCAGATGGCGTCGAAATCCTTATCGTCACTCCTAAGAAGGCCAAGCACAAGCGCCTCAGGCTCTTTTATCAGGTATCTAAATAAATCGAATGCACTCGCCGGGTATCTTCGAGTCAGCTGCAAATAATCGGAAAAAAAAGTCCAGTCTGGGTGATCTGGATTTTGACCGAGTTGTTGTACAAATTCATGGAATTTGTTTTGTCGCGTTAATCGGTCTTGTTCACAAATAGTCTGAACCAACAAGCTAGTGCTGGGTTCCAGCTCGCCATCAATTCGCCACAACACAGGCCGGAAACGTGGCCAATCCCCTTCCTCCCCTAACACCAACCATGGTCCTGCCTCCAATTCTTCCGGTACAGTCCAGGCTACAGATGCTCCGCTCCGTTTTAGCAACAGTGGTTCAGCTTCTGGTTGCCATAGCTTTATCATCTTAATATTAAGCTGTTGTTCCCAGCTCTTCTCAAGCTGTTCAATGCAATTTATGGGCAATGTCAGTAAATTACTGGCATAGTCAGGAATAAACACTAACTCAAACAACCCAACCTCCATCGCAGCAAGCGACCTTTCCATAATATCCAATATTTTCAATTCAGCGACAGCATCCAGATCGCCGGTCAGCGCCAACATTGATGAAAGTTTTTCCTGGATTCTGTGGAGATCAAACTGACCTCGTCCTCTCCCATCTAAATAGATGGATTCATTCAATGAAAAACTATAATACGCTGCATTTCGAGATTTGATTTCTGCGGTCAAATGAAAGTATTTTTCCCCAACCGGAGCCTGGATAATTGCATGAACTGCGGCCAATCTAGACGCCGCTATCTTGCCTCCTGGCGGTATTGAATTCCCACCAATGACAAAAGCCGCCCCTTGTCTGGGAAATGGCAGCTGTAGGATAAGGGAACGACCTCCACTCCACGAAATGGAGCATGAGAACTGGGTAATCGATGAACCATGGGTAGAAAATGATAAAATATCAACGCCATCTGATATCGGTTGTGCTTCGAAGTGACAGCCTGGGATATTCTCACACCAAACTTTACATAAACCTAGGCCCACTATTCGAATTGACCCTGCCTCATTTTGCTTGATACCTATCTTTTCAATACTGATCCGAATTGAAGGTGGCACTACTCTAACCTTTCGAAGCAAGAACTGACTGCCTTCATCATCGCAATAACGAATCCAAACTTCGCCCATGCATTCGTCAATATCCTTTTGCCACTCAAGACCACTTAAGCCGGCCGGACGCCATTCCAAACGAGCATTGTCAATACGGTGTCTATTCCCGTTATTGTTTATGACAAAAAGTTTAGGAGCACCCTGGAAAGGAGAATTTTCCTCCAGTTGCATCATTATGCGAGGCCCATCAAGTAAGAATGTTTCTGTGCTTTCCTCGGCACTTGCACATTGGTACCGGCATATTCCAAGCTCCGGATGCCTCCATTCGCCCTTGCCGGTGATTTCAAAAAGCATTCGATCCGTGCCAAGAGAGAGTCCGACCGGTTCGAAACTACCATCCCCTTCAAAACTTCCATCTGGCGGTGCAAGTACGAAGATTTTTGGTACTTTACTTTTGATCGTTCCCTCCCCGAGAAATTCCATATCTTCTTCTCCGGTCCTAAACGACCAAGGTAGAGGCCCCCATTCTTGGTCTCCCTCTATGGACAAATGATGGTCTTTTATTCCATCACTTATTCGTAAGCGTACACCATCCAAGATTTCCGCACCGGATAGTTTAACTCCTTGACGTCTCAGGACTTCGCAGCGAAAAACAGCATTACTTCCTTCCCCTTTCAGGCGCGTGAGTAACGCAATCTGCTCGGGACCTTTCGATGTATAGAGAAATATTCGTAAGCGAGAAGGTATATTAGTACTATTCAGCCACGCTTGAAGACTGGATCCAGAAACTCGGTCCGGTAAATCCAATACCTGTTCAATCGACCATTCCTCGCCTTTAAGTATAAGAAATCGTCGCCAACGGATTTTCTGGCGTTCTGTAATTGACAAGGTTCGGGCTTCATTGACCAGATTTCTCAACAGTCTTTCAATCGTGTCATCTTCCAGCGGGAGGGGCAGCAGATTTCGCCAATCACCAACCTTCTGGTCAAGGGCGGATATGGGATCGGGAGCATCTGCTACCTGCTCTTGCAAGTCAACAATATTCTGGATTAAATCCCCACTGAGAGAAAATACGATATCATGACGCAAGGATTGCGGAATGATAGAGGACAAGCGTTGAGCTAGTTGTCTAGCATCGCATGACAGGGACTTTCTTTCCAGATGATAGGCAGTCAATAATTGACGGAAGTAGCGATATAGATGGACATTTTCTTTTTGCAACAAAAGGAGAGGCAATCCACCTTCACAGGCTATGGTTACCAGAAATTCTCGATGGCCAACCCTATTTTTAAGTAGCGGTCGTCTCCACCACCTCAAGCCATTTTCAACGGTCTTGCTCAGCCAGGAATGTTCCGGGACATAATATTCTAACTCTCTAAAGACGGTTTCCCATTTCCAGGGACCACCGCTATGACATCTTCGCCATGTTTCAGCGGCGAATAGGCAAAAACGTGCTTCTGAGGGAGCGGGCCAATTCCAAAGCGATGTATTGAGTGCTGAGAGGACGATAGATTTAAGAGTCTCATAGTCGGCACAGCCGCATTTATAAGCGTATAGTGGGCGTCCATCTGGTTTGATGCTTCTAGTACGAGCAAAAAGGAATTTTTCAATCCAGTTATGTAAACCATTTGACTGCATTGCTTTCCTCCGGTCCCAATATGTCCTGTGACAACCATTCTGGGGGCAAATGATATGAATTCTAATGATCTATATTTCGCACCTTCAATTCCGTCGAAATTGGATTGTTTCTATGATGTATCATTCCTTTACCAATTCTTTTTCAAGGCAAGCAGCAAGCTCTAAGCACACATTTACTGCTGAGACTGCAACACCAACTGGAATTTCTATCCCATCAATATGTTGACCAAAATCACCGAAGCCATGTGCAGAACTGGCCAACGCCCAAGTATTTTTCGAAACACGTCTTGCTTTTGATGCACTATTCTGCGTTCCAGTCATAAGCTGCAAAAGGCGTAGCTGGTGACCTCGTTTGACAGGGAACTGATTATCCCAGTAGCTCTCGGCTCCCCTTTCACCGTTATGTTGCCATTCGGTGAACCATGTTGCAGGAATTGCCCTTGCCGGTCCCAATTCAGCATCCCAAATCAGATCAAGAGCCCTGTCCACGATCCCCCGCATGCTGGAAAGACAAACCTCGGGGTGTTCGGGAATATCTTCGATGCTACGCTGAAGATATCTGCGCAAAGAAGCGTCAAGGGAAGTCAGTTGATTCAGCCGCAGTTCAAGCAGCCCACGGATATTGCCTCGATATTCTTCCCAGGGTCCGAACAGCCGAACCATGCTGCCGGCATCCTCGCCAAGGCTCTTGATGTGCTGTTCCAGGAACCGGCAGCCTTTGGACACCCTGCCCCCGGCAACTTTAATGAATCCCTTTTCCACCAGCTGTGTACGTTCGGAAATGCCAACGTCTGATGCGGCTATTTCATTATGCTCAACCAGGTGCCGGTAGAGATTTTTTGCCGTCTCCGGGCAGTCATTCCACAGGTAGTGCAGAATGCTGCTGACCCCATCAAGAGCGATACCGGCGGCATCGTTTACCATCTGGTTGTCTATCTCGCCAGTAGCGCCGCTTTCCATGATATGGTTGAGCAGTGCTAGATAAAGGGGCGGGTATCCCGTTGACCAGTTCTCCAGTTCACTCTTGGCCCCGCTCTTTAATGTGAAGTCTGTAATTTTTTCCATAATAGCGGCTCGATCATTTTCATCGAACACACCAACCCGCACCGGCGTCATGTCAAAAATGTTCCAGAAATCGCTGGTGACCGACTCCTCGCTACGGATCAACTCATGGAGCGGCCGGCGGGTTGACGTAACCAGCCGCAGACTCGGGCTGGAGGCAAGCTCCCGCAGCTGGTCCCAAAGATTCCGGGTGAGTTTGCCGGTACTGAGCGGCTTGTCAAAACCATCCCATAGCATCAACACCTTGAAGCCATCACCATGCAAGGTTTCGAGAACCTCCCTCAATTCACCATATTCGTTGTCATCTGCGGCCAGCAGGTGCTCTCCATATTCGTTGCCGTTTGCTTTGAGCCCATCCCCCAATGTCCGGCACAAAGCCTTGAGAAAGGCGTCGTTGGAATCCGGTGTTTGGTGACCAAGGTCCCAGACGATAACCAAACCATACGGCGAATCTCCCTGGAGTAACCTTTCGACAAGACCATGCATCAGAACGGTTTTGCCGGAGTAGCGTGGCCCTACAATCGAAAGATGACTTGGCGTTGCCTTGGTCAGGTCATTCCATAGCCGCTGCATAATTCCGGCCCGCCCAAGCATGGTCGGGATAGATGCCCCCAATATGGGGAAAGGCGCGTCAGCCATTATAATCCTCCGTTTCCATTCGAGCTTTTTTCTGCAACACGGCAAAATCATGCTGTCTGTCGATCCATCTGCCCATGAGGGGAATCGACAGCACATAGCCGTTTCCTTTTTGCCCATCCCATTCGACAAGCTCCAGATCCCGCAAAAATTCAAGATCGGCAATCAAATCTTCATCTCTTACCTCTACACCACTCATGGAAAGCATCTCCTGAAGAGTTCCGAAAGGCAGAGGCCATTCCCTGTCCGCTTCTTTATGAATAAGACTTAGAATGAAACGACGACGATCTGAACCAGCGTAATTCCAAAGATCATCAAAATGAGAGTTGATTTGAACAAGCTGATCTCCAGCTTGTTCGACAAGATCCATTGTTACAGAACGGATCTTGAGCTGCGCCGCCATGTCAAATATTCGGTTACAGAGACATTGCAAAAGAAATGGTTGGCCATTACAAAGATTTATAACCTTCTCCACCGCTTCCTTAGAATAGGTTAATAAGCCTTTGACCGGTTCTCTCACCAACTTTGTAGCTGCTTCAGGAGATAGCGAGGTCACATTGAACGGAGTTCCTAGTCCATAGAGCACGGACCAATATGCTTTTCGAAGCCTTTTAAATCGCTGAGCACCGGTCAGAATGGCAGAAAATTGCGGATAGGTCTGCACCAGATAACGAATATTTTCAGGAACCTGCGGAGATGTCACCCCATTGTCGATTCCTTCTTGCAGCTTGTCGAACTCGTCAAGCATCAAAAGAATACCGAGGTTATGCTCTGCTGTTGTTTCTAAAGCTACTTCGGCGTAATCACGAAAATCGGCAAAGGGCGCTTCTTCACTGATCCCCCTTCGACAGGCCACAGAGATGCCGATTCTTTTCTTTGGTGGCAGAATACTGCCATCTGGCAGGGGTACACTAATACCTAATGAAACCATGCCCTTGGCAATCCCATAGGCGATCTCACGAAACACGTTAGCTGTTGGAACACCAGTTTCTTTACCTCCATCAGGCGCCTGCAGGCTGCAATAAACTCCCAGCCAGCCAGGCACCGGCCCGACCCCTTCCAGATGACGCAGGATAGAAGATTTCCCTGCCCTGCGATTACCCTCAAGCAATACGACATTGCCGCTCTGGACGATCTGGCGGCGTATCTGCTCAAGCAACTCCTCGCGGCCAAAAAACACATCGTTTCGCTCTGGACGGATCGGATCGCCACAGACATACGGGCTGCCGCCAAGGTCGACCAAATCAACCTTCTCTTTTTCCTCACCGGGCAGCACATCGAAGGCGACATCAAGTTTTCCCTCAACCGTTCGACCATCAAGGGTTCGCGCCGACCAGCGGACCACAATCGTAAATGGTCCGGCGCTCTTCGGCGCCATACCCTGCAAACCAAAAGCAGCTTCCCCATTTTCAGCCAGATAACTGATCTCGCCCCGACCCCAGTCAGGGGATGTGTTCATTTCTATTTCACGAAGTGGCAGGGGGCTCCTGTTCTTCACCTTCAAAAACAGCTCTGCCATCTCTCCTGTGCGCAAGGTGGCAGTGTCGGCGCTGAATATGAGTTGGGCGTTGTTCAGCATGGCGGCGCTGCCTGCGGCCAGCCATTGTTCAATAAGCTGGGTCAAGGTCCGGGCCTTGGCCTCGTTGGGCAGATGTCCCTTAATGGCTTCCCTGGCCAGTTTAATCCCTTGCGTGGACTCCTGCAAAACACTGAGCAGGCTCGGCCCATGGGGCATGGTACTCACCCCGCGCAGGGATGAAACCGCCTCATTGAAGGCCAACAGCCATGGAACCAGCGCGCTCTCGCCATGTCTCCCATGGGCCGCTTCGTTGCGCAAGGGGCGCGCATGTGCCGCCAGCCTTTCCAGCAGGCTTAAATCCAGTGGGTCGGATATTGTTTCAACCTCTGCCGGCAAGTCTTTCAATTCTTTTTCAACCCACACCGCAATGGGGTCCTTTCCGCCATCGGTGAGCAGTTCAGCGAGATAGGCTAGAACCTCCACCCCATGTTCCCGCCACTCAACAGCAACACGCTGCTGTATCTGCAAGGGCGGCAGCGGCACCGGGATCTCTTCGATAATGCGTTTGGTCAGATGGCTGATAACAGCGCCGGAGGCCCGGTCCTTGAGCCATGACCGGCATTCGCTGCTGTCGAGATATGCGGTCAAAAAATGCGGATCAAGGCGATTATTATCCGCACGCAAGACATACATCCCACTTCCCGCAACTGCGCCCACCGCACCGTTACGGACAATCCCCACCTTGCCGATGGTGCCGGATTTCGAGAGCAGGACATCTCCGGCCCGCAGCTTCCAACTGCCTTTCACGCCCAAGGCCGCCTCTGCAGAAATCCTGAAATTTCCACGGGTGGCCTGCCCTTTATTGATATCCTTGATCCGGATAAAAGGAATTGGCTCAACAACAGAAAAAAGGTTCTGCTGCCTGCTCTTCTCCCTCATTTCGTCAAACAGAGTTTGTTGACCGGCCGGAAGAGAGGAGACGTCGGACTGTTCATCAACCAGGTCTGCCGAGCGCACCGAACGGCCGGGCATGATCTGGCAACACTCCTTGAGCTGGACCAGAGGCACCTCAGACTGGATTGTTCCAAGGATAACATCCAGGCCGCTCTGATCTCGGCGGCGCGGGGTAAGGTCAAACTCGGTTTCGGCAAGCGTTGCCGCATCGATATCCCAGCAGCATTCCGAAGGTTTAGGCTCCCTGATCTTTTCGACCAGTTCACGCGCCCCGGCTTCGGAGATGGTTGCCGGCTGCCGTCCCTTACCCTGGGCAAAGAATTGTTCTGCATCCACCATACGGATCTGCCTGGTGGTACCGCCGCGCCGCAGGATCAGGATGTTGGACTTCACCGAAGAAAAGGGCAAAAAAGTAGTGACTGGAAGAGATATCACCGTTTCAACGGTATGCTGCTCCAAAAGAAACTGGCGGAGTTTTTTCTCTGGGCCGCCCCGAAAAAGAATACCCTGGGGCACCACAATGACTGCCCGGCCGCCAGGCCGCAACTGGGCAAGGGCATGTTGGATAAAAAGGCCGGTGGCATCCTTGGTCTGCACGGGAAAATAGTCAATGACCTCGGCATTTGCCCGCATGCCAAAGGGAGGATTGGCCACCACCACGTCAAAGCCTTCCTGCTGGGGGTTGTTGGGCTGGGTGCGCTCCAGGCTGTTGCCAAGCTCAAGCTGCGGATCATCAATGCCTGCCAGGGCGAGGCGAGTCAGGCCCACGATGTATGCAGCAGAGTTTATTTCAACACCGGAGACGGCAAGCTCCGCCGCACCGGTGCGGGCGCTCTTTTCTTTTTCGTTGTTCAGAACAGCGTCACAGGCAGCGGTCAGCAGGCCTGCTGATCCAAAACAGGGGTCATATATCCGGTTTCCTGCTTTCGGGTCTGCGAGCAGCGCAATAAAAAGGGCAATGCTCTGCGGGGTCAGGTGAGGCCGGATGCCGCCTTCCTGCCCTTTGATGGAAAAAAGCAGGCTTCGATCAAAAACATTAAGCAGTTGTCGGCGGTCAGTGGGTGTTTCAAAAGGCTGGGCGGCCAGCCATTCGACTATGGCCTTGAGCGATTGGGCCGGAAGTTCCGCCAGCTTGTCCATTGATCCGGCCAGGCGGTGCAGATGGGTGGCCAGGGGGTTATGTCGGCAATTGCTGAACTGGTGCACGGCCGCAGGAAGTCGCTCGGCCAGGACACGTGAAATCTCCTGCGGCGGCAGCTGATGCCAGGTGCGCCAATGAAGCGAAGGGGGCAGCACCGGTTCATAAGCGGTGTCATCAAAGGCGGCGATGGCCTCAAGCTCCGCCTCCTGGAAATCGGCCCAGCGAAGATAGAGCAATGCGGCTAGCGCCACACCCATTTCATGGACGGGCAGCATGGAACGCATCTGGTCGAGCAACTGCCAGAGGCTGGATTGTGAAGTTTCCTCAGCCACGGTGTTCATTGATCCTTTTATCGTCTTTTTCGCCAGCGCAGGCCCTCTGGAGCGTAGTGGTGAGCTTTTCCACCAGGTCGGTAAAGCGCACGATTTCCGATTCCCTGATGACCAGGCGTTGTCCAGATTGATATTTGAGGTCGCTGGTTTTCTGTCGGTACTCCTCGTCCACGATGCCATCCTTGTGGGCCAGGATATGACGCTGCTGGAAAAAGCGTTGCAGCTGGTTCCACTCGTTGGGTGTGAGCATGGACTCATAGCGGAGACCTATGGCCTGTTCCCACAGGTCGCTTGACTGTGGCAGGTTCTGAAACAGGTTGCGTCGCGAGCTGAAATCACCTGCATTTGGAAGAGTCTCGAAAGTTGCTTCCGCAAATCGCTGGAAGGATGCCACTAACTTGCCCATGTTCTCTTCAAGCATCAGTCGAAAGGCGTTTTCAACGGCATCGCGGTCGAGTCCGGCTGCCAGGGCTGCCCGGACCTCCGGTAGTCTGCGGATTGTTGCCAGAGTTTCCACGAACGCAGTTTTTGCTGAATTATGGCCGCAGGACGGACAGAAGAAGGCAGCTCCAATGGCGGCATACTGGCAACCGCACTCCTCACAGGCATAACGTTGCCGCATCAGGCCAGCTGCCGCCAGTGGCATCACGGCCACAGGATGTGATGGTTTGTAGTTCATGGATACGCTGATCAGCCCGCCCTTGGGCATACTGCGGTTGAAGTCTCGTGCCATCCGGTTCATTTCGTTGTCGAGCAGGGGCATAAATTCCGCCATGGCCACAGCCTTGAGATGTTCCATCTGTTCCACTGTGAACCAATTATCGGAAGTCGCCGTGTGGCCACAGATCGGGCAGAACACCTCTTCGTCGCGAACCTTGTCTTTCCAGTCATCGGCCAGGATTTTGAACTCCGCTTCGCATACCTCATTGGGACAGGCCCGGTCCAGATAGCCGTCATCATCGGTCGGGATGCTCACCTGCATGCTGAGGGTGTCTGGCAAAAGGCTCATCATAATTCTCCTGCAAAGGCCTTACGGAGGATGGATTCCTTCAATGCTCCAGAGTTGAGAGATTTCAACTCTGATACCAATCCATATGCAAGGTCATGGAGTTCATCGAAACGATTTATCAAATTCGTTTGCACATCCAAGGGGGGGACAGGAATGCTGACTTCCTTTAAACGCTCTCCTGAAATTTTTACCATGCTTTGGCTGGTGCCAAACGCCTTGTCCTTTATCTGGCGACGACTTTCAGGTGTTCTGAGTGCATATGCCAAAAAACGAGGGTTGATAAGTTGAGAATCAACCTCCAGCTTAATTAAAAGATCGGGATAAATAATTCTATCCTTTGGGGAGTTAACCGCTACTGACGCTAAGCCAACCAAATCCCTTGTGTTGGCGCGAGACACAAAGACATCACCGGCAGAGATTGAGTATTGAGCAGCGACATTATCTGGCAGAACGATAGGTTTGGGTTTATCAATATTCAGTGTAACATCATGAACTGAGCTTATTGAGAGGACATAACCTGTTGAGTTTTCGTTATCTTGCCTGATGGATTTTCCGTTACGCGACTTTAAGATTACTTCCCCTACCGTTCTCATTTGCCATTGTTGATCATCTTCAATAGCAGCATACAAGGACGGGGCAAGACAAGCCGCCTCCTCTATCGCCTCGGTCCGTAGCCCCTCAATCTCCTTCACTCGTTCCATGCACTCCTTGATGTGGGCGACGATGCGTCGCTGTTCATCAATCTTGGGCACGGGAAGGCAAATAGCTTCTAATTTAGATTTTGTTATGTGACGAAGTCCCACACCGCCATGTGCTTGCCCAATCATTTCTCCAAGCCTGCTGTTGACAGCATGGATAAAAAAATCACCATCCATAATGTTTTCAGCAACAATGACCTTAAATATGTGCTGATTCAAAAGGCCTGGGCCGCGCAGCCAACGAAAACAACCAAAAGAAGTGCCGGGTGTTCCTGACCACGAAAGAAGAATTTCTCCATCATCGATGTAATGCTTTTCTGTGTAATAGCCAGAAAACCTGTTGAAAGGTTTACTGTGGTCGTTCAAATTCTGAATACGAACAATCGGCAAACCTTCCTTTTCCCATTCTGCTGGCTTGAATGCACGCCCGTTTATCAGGTTGCATAATTCTCCAATTGGTTTTGTGGGCCACTTTCCCATTATTCTGCCTCCAAAATCACTTCCAGCTCAGTTAGCAAATCCATGATCCGCTCTTCTTTGGCCTTGATGGACTGCACCAACTCCAAAGCCGGGCGGTGCTCATAGTCATCATTTCGGTTCGGATTCTTGGCTGAAAGGTCATAGCCCCGCTCAATAATCTCAGCAATTGTCAAGATCCACGAGTTATCGCTTTCTTCCCTCGTTTTCCACTTGGCAAGAAAGTCGGGAATTTGGTTGCCTTCCATGGGCTTTCTGGTCTGCTTCAGTTCAAAACCGTCGTTGGTCAGTTCATAGAACCAAACGCTTTTCGTGCCGCTTCCGTCCTTGGGCCTGTCGAAAAAAATGACGTTGGTTTTGACCCCGGTATAGGGCAAGAAACAACCGGCAGGCAGGGAAAGGATGGTGTGGACATTGAACTGTTCCAGCAGTTCTTTTCTGACCTTCTGGTCAGGCCCACCACGGAACAGCACCCCTTCAGGGATGACCACCCCGGCCCGGCCGCCCTTGGCCAGGTTGGCCATGATGTGCTGGACAAAGAGACACTCGGTGGCACCAGAGCGTACCCGAAAATTGGTCTGCATCTCCTGGGCCATCTTGCCTCCGTAAGGAGGATTGGAGAGGATCACAGCATATTTGGACTTTTCGCCGACGTTCTGGTTGTGCGCCTCCAGAGTGTTAGTTAGTTCCAGATTGGCCCCTTCGATGCCGTGTAGGATCATATTCATGGTGCCAAGCAGATAGGTGAGCGGTTTGACCTCCATGCCGAAAAAGGTCTTGGACTGCTGTGCATCCAGTTGTTGACCACTCAAGGTACTGTTGCGCCGGATGTAATCGGCAGATTCTCCAAGGAAGCCAGCCGTGCCGAAACATGGATCATAGACTCGATCACCGGGTTTTGGTTGCACCACCTCGACCATGGCGCGGATGATATGGCGTTGGGTATAAAACTCCCCGGCATAGCCAGCCGAATCGGCGGCCACCCGTTTCAACAGATCTTCATAGATTTCCGAGAGCACGATGACATCGGTTTGGCTTGAGAAATGGAGCTTGTCCACCTGCTGCACCACCCTGGCAAAGGTCGTACCTCTGCGGCAGTAATTGCGGACATTATCGAAAATCCGGCGGAAACGCTGGGCCAGCGGGTCACCACCCATGCCTTTTTTCGGATCAGGGCTGGTGAGCTTGATCCACAGCTTGCCATCGACAAACTCCAGCATCTGGTCGGCGTGGTCGGTGTCCTTGGCCCAGCTCGACCAGGCGTACTCGCCAGAGAGGCGGCGTTCATACTCCTTGTCGTCAAAGGCAGCCTCTTCCTCGCGCCGGGTTTCAGCCTCGTCAAAGGCCTTCAGGAAGAAGAGCCAGGCAAGCTGTTCTACATAGTTGCGGGCGTCAACACCCTCCTGATTGAGCTGGTCGCAGGCATTTTTTACAATCTGCTGGACTTCCTGCCGGCGATGGTCGGTTTTATTTGTCATGGACGATATTTCCTTAAATTATGCGGTCATGGGTACATAGAGGTGGCGTTTCACCGCCTCCAGGTCGTTTTTCAAAAGTTGCGGACCGCCGTAACGGCTGGTCAGGGTCTGAAAGCTGCCGAACTGCTCGACAAACTGCGGGGCTCCGTAGGTGCGAGCCTGCTCCAGATCGTCGATACCGAACAGCCGGTAATGGTCAAGGGCCGTATCCCAGAAATGCAACTTGATCCGATCTTCAGGGGAAATGGCCTTTTCGCCAAGCTGATCGAGCAGCCAGAGTTCGTCTTCCACCAAGAGTCGTGTGGCGCGGTCGTCACGGGATGGCACCCGCACCAAGTTGAAGCCGATCTTGGCCAGGATATCCACATCATCGGTCTTCGGCAGTTCGAGGTAATGACGGAAAGCGGATGGATAAATATCATGGTCCCGCAGTTCCTCACGCAGCTCCTTGCGGCTATTCTTGTCGATCCAGATGGCGAGCAGCTCGTCAATGGACTTGGTTGAGACATCAAGGATGAACTCGCGTGACTGTTCGGTGTACTCCTCAAAGGGAATCTTGCGGCCATCCGCCAGGCACACATACCGGTTGGTACCGGAAATGATGACCGAAATACCTTCACCCACCGGCTTAACGGCAGGCTCGTCGGTTTTCTTTCGTGGCTTGGGCTTGGTCTGCGCCCCTTTCTGTTTGTTGGCCGGATGGCCGTCAAACTCAGCATCCTCAAGCAGACTAGCCCCGGAATAATCGAAAATAGTGAAATAACGTTTATTGATATCGTCGCAGAGACGGGTGCCGCGTCCTTTCATCTGCTTATAGAGAATGGCGCTCTTGAGCGGCCGGACAAAAACGATGTTTTTGACATCCGGGGCGTCAAAACCAGTGGTCAACAGATCGACGGTTACGGCGATGCGCGGTTTGCTCGGGCCGACAATGGCAAAGTTGCGTTCCAGTTGGTGGCTATTCCGCTCAGCCCGGGTAATGCGGCCGGCATAGTCGTTATCGCCGGAGAGGCGGCGCAGCTCGGCAGCCATGAAGGCCGCATGGGTATCGTCCACACAGAAGACAATGCTTTTCTCATCCCTTAATCCGTATTTCCCAAGGATAGACCAGAGATCCTCGGCAATGGCGCGGGTTCTGTCCGGCATACGGATGTCACGCTCGAAATTGGCGGTGGTGTAGTGCTTGCCGTCTGCACCGGTATAGCCATCTTCATCGAGGTTGGTTATCCGTTCTTCAAGTAAATAGGGCACCAGAAAGCCATCCTCGATGGCCTGTTTGAGACTGTAGGTATAGACCGGCTCGCCAAAATATTCATAGGTGTCGCGGCGCTTTTCCTCGTTGGATAAGACTCGGCGGCCCTCTTCCAGTTCACGGGGAGTGGCGGTGAGGCCCAGCTGCAGGGCGGAACTGAAATGCTCCAGCACTCCGAACCAGTCGCCAAAGCCGGAGCGATGGCACTCGTCAATGATAACCAGATCAAAAAAATCAGGATCGTAATGGGCAAAGACCTTTTTGCCGTTTAGTTCTTCATCCAGGCTCTGGTAATTGGCAAAGAAGATCTTGCCAACCTCGTGCTGGCCCTTGGCAACAGTATCCTTGTCAACGGTGACCCGCTCGTTGGCGGGAAAAGCTGCAAAAGCGCGGTAAGCCTGATCCTTGAGGGAGTTACGGTCAGTCAGAAAAAGAACATGCTGGCGCTTGAGGGCATCGCTGTTCATCATCTTCCAGATCATCTGGAAAACGGTAAAGGTCTTGCCGGTGCCGGTGGCCATGAGCAGGAGCACCCGGTCATCACCCTGGGCGAACTGCCACAGGGTTTTGTGGATGGCCATATCCTGATAGGGACGGACCTTTTTGCGGTTCACCTGGTCAACATGGTATCCAGCCGAGAAAGTATTTCCCCAGCGATCCCAGTCCATGGTAACGCCGTGGCGGGTGAGAATATCTTCGGGGGTAGGGACGGCTGCAATGGTTTCAAAGGTCTGGGTATCGTTATCAGTAAGAATCCAGTCAGTACCGTTGGAGGCAATGGAAAAACGGATATCCAGTCGCTGGGCATAGCGGGATCCTTGCTGCATGGCATCGGCGGCACTTGATGATTCGGCCTTGGCCTCAAGCACAGCCAGAGGGATACCGCGATAGCGCAAAACATAATCAGCAATGATTGCCTGCGTTTCATCGTACATAGCCTCGCCGGTGATATTGACGCGACCTGGCCCAATAACGACTTGCGAATCCCACTCCCAACCAGCGCTGTTGAGGGCAGGTTCAATCAATTCCCTGCATGTCTGTTTTTCGTTTCGACTCATTGTTCCATCCAAAAGTGATATTTGATTGCCTATGAAGCAATGACCGTGCCATATTTATTCAAGGCCATATTTCTTGAGCCAATTGGTCAGGGTTTGATAGTTGGAAATTCCGAGCAACTCTGCAGCTTTCGTCTTGTTGTTATGCGTCACTTTCATTGATAATTTTAGATAATGGACGGCAACGTCAGATATTATCTTCTGCAGATCAACTCCAGCCTCAATTTCTTTGTCAAGTATTCCATCACCTGGCATTTTACCCTTTGGACGTTCGAGAACAGCTTCTTTCATATCCTCTTCTGTTATTGTCGACCCAATAGACCATACCGCAGCCCTGTGAAGAGTGTTAAGCAATTCTCTGACATTGCCAGGCCACGAGTGCCGAAGCATAAGATTTTTTGCACCAGCAGAAATTTCTTTGTGCTCGTATGCAGGATCCCCTTCATTCTCTATGTTTACTACTTCAAGAAGTTTGTCGATCAGCAGACTGACATCACCTTCTCTTTTTCTTAAAGGGGGGAGTTTCAGGATTGCCACCGCAAGACGGTAGAACAGATCTTCCCGGAATCCGGCTTCCGTTATCATCTCAAGAAGCGATTTGTTCGTGGCAGCAATGATCCGAGTATCTATTTTTATTGGCGTTGATGTGCCAAGTCTTGTTACCTCACTTTCCTGCAGTACCCTCAGAAGCTTGACCTGTGCTAATAGAGGGAGTTCGCCGATTTCATCAAGAAACAGTGTGCCGCCATTGGCAGATTCGAAGTGTCCGACTCTACTCTCAGTTGCGCCAGTGAAGGCACCTTTCTTATGCCCAAACAACTCTGATTCAATGAGTTCTGGTGATATGGCGCCGCAGTTAACAGCAATAAATGAGTTATTTCTTCGTGGGCTAGCCTGATGAATGGCACGGGCCAAGAGTTCCTTACCGGTACCGCTTTCACCTTCAATGAGTACAGGGATGGAACGAATGGCGACCCTTTGAGCCTTATGTATAACCCGTTGCATTTCTTTGCTGCGGTGGATGATATCCTTGAATTCTTGTGCTTCAGAAGGAATCCCTGCAGCGAGTTTTTCCAATTCCTTATCTCTCTGCCTGAGAAGGTCGGGTATGTAATCTGCTGCGATTTCGAAAGGGAGGTTTGCAACCTGAACACCATGCTCACGCGAGGATTTTATTAACTTCGCGCGATATTTACTGGCTGAAAGGATAATCCAGACAGCGCTCATTTGGGGTGTGCCGGGGCTTATGTGAAAGGTGAGTGGGAAGTCGTTACCGTATTGCTTTTGTTTAGACTGGATGTGTCCTATAGCCGCTTTATAAATTTCCTCAAAGTCTGTCGGATCATCAAGCTTTGCATAGCTTAGTGAGATTGGTGAAGCTGTCTTCTTTTTGAGCCATTCAACATATTGCTCTGCCCTTTCTTGAGGATAGTCGTTGAGTAGAGCAATCTCTTTATACTCTTGTTCAATAACGGCATTGGCTATTGGCCCAAGCCCTTGCTTTCCGTCAGCCTCAGACGCCTTCAGGTCTGTTGCCCCGATCCAACATATCAGTAGGTTTTCCATATTATGGTCAATACAAAGTATTTTGTAATTGTACAATATAATTTATTGCGCCCATCTTATTTAAACCACAATGTCGTACACTAATTAGTCATTAAGTGCATAGAAATACTGCTTCCTCTAACCTGGAATGCGTGTTGCATTGTCAGGTGTTGAAAACGCAAGAATAATTATTCAATTCCGAATGTCGCAAAAATTAACAAGAGGGAAAGACCATGACAAAAGGCAAAAATCAGCATGTCGTAAAGCATCCTGAAGGTTGGGCAGTTAAAGGCGCCGGCAACAGCAAAGCCACCAAGGTGACCAAAACACAAGCGCAGGCAATTGAAGTAGCACAGAATATTGCTAGAAATCAGAAGTCGGATACCAAAATTCATGGAGAAGACGGAAAAATACGGGCTGGTAACAGTTATGGAAACGACCCGTGCCCTCCAAAAGATAAGAAGTGAGGATGCAGCATGGGTAAGCCTTTCAAAATTTTAAGTATTGATGGCGGAGGGATTAGAGGGATATATCCCGCGCATGTTCTTCGCTGCATTGAAGAACGTCTTCAAATAAATCTGTTCGAGACGTTCGATATGATCGCCGGAACAAGCACTGGTTCTATCATTGCTGCTGGAGTAGCCACAGGTGTGGCAGCTTCTGAAATTGTCGAGATGTACATTGAGCATGGGGAAAGAATTTTCAAGAGAAAACGCTTCCTTTGGCCCAACAAAAAACAGAGAAGCATGATTCAGCCAATGCTCAATAGCGTTTATGATTCCGATTACCTGGGAAGTGTACTGAAAAATGTATTTCAAGAAAAACAGTTGGGAGAGATAGAGAAACCCCTGCTATTGCCTTCTACAGACATTGGCAATGGATGTGTTCATATACTGAAATCCGGATACTCAACCGATTTTACACGAGACAATAACGTCCTTGTCAAAGATGCCGTACTTGCATCCTGTTCTGCACCTACCTATTTCGATCCACACAAAATAGACCATTATCTGCTAGCTGATGGTGGCCTCTGGGCGAACAACCCTGCACTGGCAGCCGTGATAGATGCACAGAAGCGACTGGGAGTTATCCAATCGGATATTCAAGTGCTGAGCATAGGTACAGGACATTCAAAAACGATGTACGGCACTGACAATTCAAGGAATTGGGGATTAGTAAACGGCTGGAGGAACAAGGAATTTATCAGTTTTATACTTTCTTTGCAGAGCCAAAGTGCCATGAACTACCTTAAGTTGCAGCTCCGCCCAGATCAGATAAAACGAATTGATTTCGAATCTGACCTACCCTTACCCTTGGATGATTTTTCTAAAATGGACGATCTCATAACCAAAGCTGACCACGACTTCACGCACGATTCTGCGGCAATCAGGCAATTTATTTCAGCAACTGAGATAGGAGAATAAAAATGATCACTAACGAACAAAAGAAAATCATACTCGACAACATGATAAAAATGCTGGAACTTCCTGATTCTGCCTATGATAAAGCCCGATGGAGGTATGAAGATTTAGGGGAATGGTTTGACCGGCAAGATTCTATAGTGGCCGGCAACAGTCCACATATTTTTCCGCAAGGATCGTTTCGACTTGGTACAGCTATTCGACCTTTAGACGAAAGTGAGGAATACGATCTTGATTTGGCCTGCAAGCTTCGGGGAGGATTAAGTAAAACCAGCCATACTCAAGAGTACCTGAAGAAGATTGTCGGTATAGAGCTTGATGCCTATCGTGCAGCAAGGGGAATCAAAAATGAGCTGGAGTCAAAGCATCGCTGTTGGCGGCTTGAATACCAAGATCACTTAAGCTTCCATATGGATATTGTTCCGTGTATTCCTGCAGATGAAGTTAGCAGAAAAGTCATCTTGGAATCGTTGCGAAGCTCCGGTCTGGATGATTTAGTGGCCTTCTCAGCTTCCCAAACAACCGTTTCTATCACTGACGATCGCCACGCTGGCTTTAAAACCATTTGCAATGATTGGAACATCAGCAATCCAGAAGGCTATGCCAAATGGTTTGAACATAGAATGAATCAGCTACAAACCGGCATCCTCCTGCAGAGGGCACAGGTTGACAGTGTGCCTTTGTTCAAGAGAAAGACTCCACTACAACGTGTTATTCAACTATTAAAACGACATAGGGATAATTGGAGCAAAGATAATCCGGAATCCAAGCCAATTTCGATAATTATCACGACACTTGCTGCCAGAGCATATAATGGTGAAACAGATATCGTTGCCGCTCTGGGGAGTGTATTAGATACAATGGGTAGTCTTATCAGACCCACCAAGCCCAAAGTTCCAAACCCAGTTGACCCAGCTGAAGACTTTGCTGATCGCTGGTATCGAAGGAATTGCCTACATCTCCGACTTGAGGAAAATTTCAGCAACTGGCTTCTCCAAGCCAGAAATGATTTTCGACACATCACATCTACAACAGATATAAATTTTATCAGTGAGCAGTTAGAAGACAAATTCTCATTGCGTGTCAATAAATCAGAATTGAAACGACATCTGGGGATCAGTTTAGCTACAGCAACCATCATCACACCAAAGGTACACACAATCGACAGAAAAGAGTTAGCAAAACCTTGGTGTAAATAATTTATGGGTACGAAGAAATTGAAAGGGCTGGAAGAATTTCTGGAAAATTATCCCGGCATGTCCGTAATGCCCTTAATCGATGGCGGCTTGTGTTTGCGTGGAAAATTCAAATTCCGTGCTACTGTTCCGGGAGGTGATGAAATTGAAGACATCTATAGATTGGAGATCGTCATTCCGGTCAGCTTTCCAAATGATCTTCCCAGCGTCAAGGAAACTGATGGAAAAATCACCGATGAGATTGCAAATGGCCACCTATTTTCAGATGGCAGCCTCTGCTTGGGGTCACCCCTCAGACTTCTCAAGCTGATTAACGATAACCCAAATCTAAACAATTTTGTTAATAAATGCCTTGTGCCATACCTCTACGCAATATCAAACAAAATCAGAAACGGTGGAGGCCTTTTGTTTGGGGAATTGGATCATGGTAATCCTGGAATTACAGATGATTACATACGGCTTTTCGGATTAAAAGACCATCTTCGACTAGCTCAAACTCTTCAGCTGCTAGGGCTCAAAAAACGAATTGCGAATAAAAAACCTTGCCCTTGCGGATGCGGTCAACGGCTTGGAAAGTGCGGGTTCAAAAATATATTAAATGATTTTCGCAAGATGGCACCAGTCTCGTGGCTTAAAGCGCATACACTTCCTTTTGGGTAACGTGCCTGTCGGCACCGGCAGCAGACTTTTCAGCTCGACATCTTTTAAATCGCCCGGTGCTCAACCGAGTGGAAGGCCTTTTATTCTACCACCATATTGCACAGGCTCAAATGAGCCAAAGGTGTTTGCATTTAGTACCAATACCGTTGTAGACTCTAGAGATATTTAAACAACTTTTCAATCTCCACCTTGTGACGTGTTAAATGGACTTCACTCCGATACTCATCAACTTCCTGACCTCATTCTGGTATTTTATCCCCTTGATCATTCTCATAGCATTTTTCAAATCGCCCTGGTTCAAAGGAGTCTTTGGAGAAGCGCAGGTGAACCTGGCTGCAAAATTATTCCTGAACAAAAACGACTACCACCTCATTAAAAATGTCACCCTTCCAACAGAAGATGGAAGCACTCAGATTGACCATATCATTGTGTCCAGGTATGGGATTTTTGTCATTGAAACAAAAAACATGAAAGGCTGGATATTCGGTAATCCCAGCCAAAAAACCTGGACACAGAAAATTTACAGACACACCAATAAGTTTCAGAACCCTCTTCATCAGAACTACAAGCATACAAAAACATTGGAATCTTGCTTGGGATTATCCGAGGCTGTATTTTTTTCACTCATCGTTTTTGTCGGTGATAGTACCTTCAAAACACAAATGCCTGAAAATGTTACTTACGCCGGTGGCTATGTACGTTTCATCAAGTCCAGAAGGAATGTGCTGCTGACTAATGATGAGGTGTCCAGGATTGTCAGGCTAATTGAGGGTGGCAGGTTGACACCTTCTTTAGAAACCCACCGTCAGCATGTGAAAAATGTCAAATCAAACTTGGAAAGTAAGAGAAGTAGTAACTTGTGTCCCAAATGCGGAAGCATGCTGGTCTTGAGGGTTGCAAAGAAAGGAACCAATAAAGGCAACGAATTCATGGCATGTTCTGGATTTCCAAAATGCAGATACGCAACGAATGTTCAATGAACATGTAAAAGCGACAGCATGTTGCCGATTTCTTTGTTTGTTCGTTTCTTATTATACGCGGTTTCTTCTTTTCTTGTGTTTTCTTGTTTCTTGTCTATGGCGTTGCTATTAATTAAATCTCGAACAAATTGAATAAATCATGGAAAATCCATATTTTTCCTGTGGGTTTCTCGCTCAATGATCAAGTGCCACTTTATGCAATCGGCCCCAACTATCATCCTTGCCCTGTTATTTTGGCTATATCGTTTCTCGCAAGGCCTTTAGAAGTTTTTCTCCAGTTGTACTTGTCCCCAGAACAATCAGGGCACGAATTGCAGCAGTTTCACTGATGTATCGATGACTCTCTTTATTCATCGTCGCGGTAATCTCTTTTAGCCTGGCAATATCGTCATCATAGAGCCGGTATGCCTTCAACGATGGTTTTTTTCTTGGTGTCACCAAATCAAGACGTTCGTTGGTGTCGGTTTTTGACTCAGCGGTTTGAGCCAGCTTGGATTGGCCTGTGATTTTTTTAGTTGCCATAGCTGAGAATTTCCTCGGTAAGTTCTTTGAAATCTTCGGCACCGCAAGATCTTGGGTCGAAAACCATTACGGGTTCACTGTTCATTTGCGCTTGATTGATGGCCTCGTTTCTGCGGATCACTGTTTTTAATAGATGCTCTTTATACGGTTCCAATTGTTCTTCGACAAACACATTGGAGAGCTTGTTGCGGGAATCACGGCAATTTCTCAATATCATATATTTAAAATCGCTCGATTCTTTCACATCCTCGATCGACCGAAAAAGGTCGGCAATACCATCCAGAGAATAACGTCCGTAAATGGTGGGGATCAAAATCATGTCGGAGGTATAGATTGCATTGATCGTAAGAACGTTAACCGTTGGCGGACAGTCGATGACGATGAAATCGAAATCTTTTTCAATTTTCTTCAAATGATTATGGAGAAGCTTTTCCCTGTGGATTTTTGTTGCGATCTGTTCGGCGGTTACGGCCAGGTGGATATTGGAAGGGATAATAAAAAGATTTTCAACAACCTCTTCATCTCTACCGATCACCGCTTGACGAACAACATTGTCAATTTTGAAAGATTTGCTGGAGAGGAGTTCATTGACTGTTTGATCCCTGGGAATGTCCGAACAAAAGATAACAGAACTATGTGCCTGGGGATCCATGTCGATGAGAAGCGTCTTCTTTCCTGACATCGCCAGACAATATGCCATGTTGGTGGAAATCGTTGATTTGCCCGCACCACCCTTTTGGTTAAGTATTATTATTTTCATCGTGTTTTCCCGTAGCAAAGAACTATTTGTATAGTTTTTTTTATGATATATTCATATAATGATACAGCTATAGAAAGAACTATCTATTTATCCATATTTTTGTATAGCACAAAAGATATAAATCTTCATCAAAAAAAAGCCGTCCCCCGAAGGAGACGGCTAGCGTTAGATGACAGTTCAAGCCGGCATAGTCGAAAGATCCCTCTCGACCTGCTTCAGCTCAGCCATTTTTTCTGTCAAAAACCAGAGAGCCTGGTTCAGTTTAATGTTTCGATCAAGTGCCTTGACAGGGCGAGTGGTTGTCCTCCTGAATCGGCCATCACCGGCTCTGCTTAAGCCTTTGAGACCGCCGCGCATGACATTTTCCTGGATCACGTTGAATGTCGTCCACAAATCTTTGCCTTTATCATCATAGCGCCGTTCATGGAGGAGCTGATTCGGATGCACAGGGGCCTGTTCGGGCTCATCGTATATCAGGCCGTGAGCTGCCTGGGCAAAAACGCCCCGTTCGTCCGGAGTCATCTCTATTATTTTCATCTCTTCGACCCGCTCGGCAATAGTTCCTGCAGCCGAGGCAATTTCACCAGCCGAATGTACAAAAGCATCCGGGCTGAAGCCGATATGTTTATGACTGAAATTTGCAAACTCCGAGGCAACCATGAGACCATTGCCGCAGACCTGTCTCCATACAGAAGCTATCAATTTGAAGGCACAGCCACAGTCATGGGAATTATAGAGAACCAGGTCCACCCGTTCGCCGGCAAAGGATAAACCATTCTTGGCAAAACGGATCAGGTGCCGCTGGTACCCTTCCCGGTCGGTATTGCGCACTGCGCTCTGCTCAGCGTGGATTGGAAACCATCCCGCATCACGGAGTAGATCAACAGCCGTTAAGGTCGGCACAAATGAATACCGGGATGAAACTCCATCAATGGGCGTGAGAGATCCTGCTGCCGGTGCAAGAGAAATTATGTGGTCGTTGGTTAAAGATTTGAGTGTGTTCATACCTGCCTCCTTGATTGTTTGTTTATCAATGGGGCAAGCCACTCCCTTAAAGGGACATGTCTGCCCCTTTTATGGGATGTGAATTATTTTTCCGTTAAAAGTCCCAGATCTGAAAACGCGGTAACCTCATCACCAACTACCAGGTGGTCGAGGATCCGCACATCTATGACTTTCAGTATGGCTGCCAGGGTGGTAGTCAGAGAAATATCCTGGGTGCTCGGCTCACTGCCACCTGAAGGGTGATTGTGGGCCAGGATAATTGCCTCGGCATTAAGCTGCAGGGCCTCCTTGACTATCTCTCTTGGGTGGACTGTTGTATGGTTGATTGAACCTGAGAACATCTCTTTGAATGCGAGAACCCGGTGACGGGAATCCAAAAACAGACAGGCGAAAACTTCGCACTGCTTGTCGCGGAGCTTGCAACCGATAACCGCTTTCGCGCATTCTGAAGAGCGAATCAAGGCACCACGTCGCAATTGGTAACCCACGAGCTTATTTGCCTCAGTGAGAACCAGCTTTTTCGGTGCAGGACGATATTCACCATCCTGATCTTTAACAAAGAGCATTGGCTGCCTCCTTTTGGGCCAGGGGAAACAATGCCCCATGCCAGGGAATTGATTCCCCTGGTCAGGTGAATGGTTGTTTGTGTTATACTGCTTGTCGCTTTCGTACTTCTGCCAGCACAAAGCCTTGCGACTCCTCCGGCCGATAAATACGAATAGGTTTTTCGTTTATCTCGCCACATCCTTTGCGATCATACCAGCCGATCTTTCTTCCGGACCAATAGACGGCCCCGGCTTTAAGCTCAAATCGGTTACGACCGACATAGACAACTGCCCCGTCATTTTGGACATACACCCTGCCACGCACGATATATTCATGCGTAATCGAAGTGGAGCCGGTGGTCGTTGTCATGGTTGTGGTGGTTTTGATAGTGGTTGTTGTGGTCTCCCGGACATCCTGATTATCATCAAGAGACAGGCACGAAACGATCTGTCGCTGTTTGTATCTGCTCCAGGCATCATCCATCGAACCCACGGTTTTCTTGCCGGTCAAGGCCTTGGCCAGTTCGTACATCATGGAGTTATCGGATTCCGACAAGGCGGCCAGTCCCTGATCAGACAACTCACCTTCGACAGCCAGTGATGTTTCCATCTTCTGGGCCATCAGGGAGAGCGCTTTTTCCTGCATCGTTTGGGCATACGCCATATAAAACACCCGTACCGGTAAACCCTGACCAATACGCCATGAACGACGACTGGCCTGACGCAAGGTAAAGACGGAATAGCCACACTGAAAAAAAACGACGGTTGGAAAATCCAGCAGATCCAGACCGGTTTTAACCAGGTTCGGATTACAAACCAGGCAGTCATACGTGCCTGTTGCCATATTGCCTCTCAGCCATTCTTCACGATTCTCAGGCGTTACGACCTGACTTCTCATGATCAAGGGAGAAAAACCGTTTGAGCTGAGTTTTTCTTTCAGTGTCGGAAGCAGGTCTCGCGTTCCGGTATGCTCCAAAAAGATGGCCACCTTACGCCCCTGCTTCTTTTCCGATGCAAGAATCTCGAGCAGACGCTCTTCCTTGGGAAGCAGGTCAATATCCAGAGCCTGGGCACGGCCGACAATTTCTTCTATACCGTTTTTTTCAAGGGTAACCAGTTCCTCGACGCGGCAACCATCAGGATACGCCAGCAATGACTGGAGCATTTTCCCTAAGAGCCGCATGTCGCCGCAGGCAAGGGCCTGCCTGGTCGCTGTCATCAGACTGTCTGACAACTGGTCATATTCTTCTTGTTGTTCCTCGTTCATAGCCACCGGCACAATGATCTCATCGTAATCCGGTAATGCGTCACTGATATCTGCCAACCGTACAAAAACCGACCGTTCAAGGAGCAGATCAGGAAGGAGCAGCGGTGAAATACCCGGGGCCTCCTTGACTCGCGATCTCCCAATTTTACGGCCGATGCTGGCGATATTCAGATTCACAGCTACATCTTTACTGTCATAGGTGCGTTGAACCACACCGTAGCGTTCGGCAAACTGCAGGGTGCGGCCATACTCGAAACCAGCTGCCTTCATCCGGCCTGGAAACATTCGCCAAAGAAGATAAAACAGGTCTTTGGAGTAGCCTCCCATCAAGGTACCGGTGAGAGCCAGTATCTTTTTGGACTTTGCAATCAGACAACTCATTGCCTGGCCCTGGGCGGTGCCGCCGCCTTTAAGTTCGTGAACCTCATCAAGAATGAGCAGGTCAAAGAAGTTATTTGGCAAAAACCTCTTTATAAACTCGGCCTTGGCATAACGCCGCACCTTGTCCCTGTCTGCAGACCACATCCTGGCCCTGCAATATTCACAGGTCGGCGACTTGTCGGTTTCCGAAACTTCAACCGATTTGCCACAATCGGGGCAGCATTCAGCACCACGTCGCAAAATGATCTGTTTTTTACGTTGAAAATGCAGCTTTGCCCGCTCCTTGCCAACAACCCATATCTCCGTTCCCAAAGGCCTGGCTACATGCAGTTTGTGCGCGAGAAGCTGCTCCATATTTTTGTCGCCCAGGTTAAAACAGATGCAACCGGGTATGGTTTCCTCTGCTTCCCGTATCCATTTTTTGACCAGGTGCCCCGGGCATTGGATCAGAATTCTCTTGGATGATTTTGGAATGAGATACGCCACCGCAAGCCCCATAAAGGTCTTGCCGGCTCCCATCTCGCCAACCAGGAAAGCTGCCTTGTTATCTTCTCTGTAAAACGATCGGGCTACAGGGAGAATCCCCCGCCTAGTCTGTGACGCAAATGGAGGACGAATCAGTTGTTGTAGTTTTTCTCTGGCCGCTATGTCCCAGTCATCTTCCACCTTGGTCGAATAGACCGGGTTCATATTCTTGATAACCTGGGATTTGAGAATATTGCCCCATTCGCCCAAGAAATCAGCCAACTTTACTGTTTTTTTCTTTACCTGATCAGGAGCACACTGAATCTGCGCTTCCGAATGAGGTGTAAGAGTATTGATTTCCATCGTTCACCTTCCTTTTTTGTAATCGGCGAAAAGGCAAACAATGTTCCCCAGAGGGGCTTTGTTCGCCCTCCTGTGGATAGGTTTTCTCTATTACGTTAAATATCGCTGTCTCACTCCTTCAAGGATTTGTTCTTGAAGAATGTCATCCGCAGGCCACGTGATAAGGAATGTCTCCTGGAGCTCATCTCCTCCAAAGGAGTAGAGTTTCTCAGGCTGCAATACTTCATCCCAAAGCCAACCCCGCCATTCCGGTTTCAAGGGAATACTGGTTGCTGCATCGAGCCGCAAAAAAGCACGCTCTTGCACCATGGATATACCAGGACCAAAGACAACTGTTGAAGTTGCGAAATGGCTACAGGTTTCAGGAAAGTGATTTTCGCTCACCATTATCTTGTTAACCGTTTCACCAATCTTGCGAGACCGACAGGTTCGCATGGCTCCCGAAAAACCTATATCCCGAGGCGGATCTTCCTGGTTTGATATACGGCAGGTCTCTCCGCCAAATAGAACAGCAGACGATGCCTTGATATGGGATGGTGTGCCGATGAGGCTAAGAAGATAGGCTTGGAGTTGACCGCTGGTGAGCCTTGCAATCAGGGCATCACAGTAGGTGATAAAACCAGCGGTTTGCACTGTTAAATATTTTTTGTTTTTGATCATGTATCTCTCCTGTAAAAAGGGAGAGATAACCCCCACATGGGGAATTCTCCCCCAGATGGGTACGCGTGATGGATAAGACTACTGAACAGTGATCAGTTCAGCCGCCTGCATGTCAATAACCTTGACGGTTGGGATATACTGGTCGCGGGTGGTAATAGAGCCTTCGCCTGAGTCGTTCTCATGTACACTGATCACTTTCTCAGACTTATGGACCACGCCTTTAATCACCAGTTGCCGCCCGTCTTTTTCAATCGCTCCGTTCATATAACCACCAGCCAGCATCAGGGCCAGATGGCCGTTTTCCAGCGGGGTCAATGGACGGATTTCATTGTTTTTCCTTGGCGTAAGTTCCTCCAGGAGATTTTTTAGAATTCCGGCCTTGCGTACAAGAGGAATGGCTTCCAGAGGATCTGTCTTATTTGCCATGAAACTTGTTAACGGCCCTGATGTTGCCGGTACGATAACAGGAGCCATATCTTCCAGGGAAAAAACAGCATCCATAAATTCGTCCGGTTCCATTTTCGCCAGTTCATCAAGGTGGGTTTGCACTTGTATTGCTTCTTCTTTGGGAACAAGTAATTTTTTCCTGCCAAACACAATGCACTGCTTGAATGGTTGGAATTCATCATCCGGAAAACCAAGCGCCTGAACCTTGAAATATCTGGCAAGGGTCTGTGCACAATGTTTCAGAACATAATAGGGAATGACCAGAACCAGATAGCCGCCTTGCTGCAATGTACCAAGATAGCGCCGCAAAAACTGAGCTTCCAGACGCTGCGACTTACCATCCTGGTTTGTTGCATCATTGTCATAAGGCGGGTTCAGGTAGAGCAGCCCAAATGCGTGCGGTGAGATTTTCATTTCCGTCAAGGCATCTCCCCACAACACTTTGGTCAATTTTGCTCTGGCCTGTTGTGCACGCTGGTGGTCAAGTTCTATTCCATAGGTAGTGATTGCCGTTTTTTGCTGAGTCAATCCGGAAAGGGTGTTCCCTTTTCCGCAACATGGGTCAAGCAATCTGGCACCGTCTTCAAATAATATTTTTGTTTTCAGCAGGTCGCAAACTTTCTCCGGAGTCGGATAAAAGCCGGCTTTTGCCTGGGATCCGAGTCTTGCCATAGTTTTGTCTCCAGGTAGAGTGAAAAAATCCCGGCCCTAAGACTTCAGGTGATGGCGTACGCCGCCGGGATTTTCCTTGGTTGCTATTTATCGATCAGAATGGGACATCCTCCGGCAGGGGTGGGTTATCACTATCACTGTTTGGTGAAATACTTCCAGTATTCCTGTCGCCATGACCACCAAGCATCTCCATTTCTCTGGCGATTATTTCGGTAGTGTAGCGAATATTGCCGTCGTGATCTTCCCATTTCCGTGTGCGAAGTTTTCCCTCAATATAGACTTTATCGCCCTTACTGAGATGTTCACTACACACGACGGCAAGTCCTCCCCAGGCAACAACACGATGCCAATCGGTTTGTTCCTGTTTGTTACCGTCAGCATCCTTCCATCGCTCGGTTGTTGCAATGGATAAGGTTGTCACCGGAGCAGCACTGTTCTTGGTGTAATGCATTTCAGGGTCATTGCCTAAGTTGCCGATTATCATTGCCTTGTTCATGGTGTTCTCCTTTGTTGGAAATAGTGATGAAAAACAAGTTCTGAGGAAGATTAGATTCCCACCATGGGAAAATGCTTTCCCCGGATTGGGTTTCTCTGGTCTGGCTCACGCTGCTGCAGCATTGATTTTTTTGATCTCCAGAAAGGAAAACGACCGGTCTTCCTGAAATTCATCAATGGAACTGCCATGATCTCTCAAAAACTGATCAAGCCGACTCGTGACGAGATGTTTTCTTGTTCTGGTGGCTGTTCTGAGAACGAAACCGGCTGATTTGATCGATCCCTTTTTTTGAACAATGGCAAAAATCTTTTGTTTGCATGGACCAATTTTATCTTTGAATTTTTTCTCGTTTATTTGCAGTTCCTGTAATTCATCGACACTCGCTGCCAGTTGGGGGACCTCTTCGGCCTCAAACCTGGGGCAACTTGTCAGGTGGTTACAAAATCCACAGAGGGGACCTGGATCTGTATCGAGTTCAATCTCTTTTCTGTCAAGCATTGCCTGATAGTCAGACCAAAGCGCTTCCGCCTTTCTGAGTAGGCCATTAAAGATGGTTTTTTGGGGGGAGTAGCCGTTGAAAAATTCAGCTTCACCATTTGCGAGGTCGAGTGCTATAAACGCACCTCTGATTGTGTAATCAGGGAATTTTTCGGCCAATGCGCCCATCTGAAGATAGAGCTGAGACTCCCATGATCCATAGGGATCATCCGGGATGGTACTTGTGCTCTTTGTCTCCAGAACAGATTTGATCTTATGAATTTCCGAGGTGAACACAAAGTCGATATGCGCCTTGATTGGAACCTGGCTGTCCACTTCGACTTCTACCTGCCGTTCAAAATTCGTGTAACCGGCGGCAGTAAAAGCCATGGCAATGATATCTTCAGCCATGTGGCCCCGCTGGAAGCGGAGAAGAGTGGCCAGGTCATGCTCGGTTGGATCGATTTTCTCAAGGATCACCTTTCTTGGGCAATATCCGATGTCGGATGCACCAAGGTAATCTCGACGATCTCCAAGAGTCTCTTCAGTGTGTTGCTTTGCCAGCTTGCGCAGGCTTGTCAGTAATGTGGTTTTGATGTCCATGTGTTTGTTCCTCCGGAAAGTAAATTGGGAGAACACACGGATCCCATGAGGGGAAACAATGTCCTCCCTCACTGGGTGAGATGAAAATGCGAGATGGGTTGAGCGTTAATGCATTACTACCTCTTTGTACCAATTCTTATCCGACTTATCCCATTTGAATCCTGCAGACTTAAGCAGTTCTTTCTTATCAAACGAGTTGCCGACGGCTATAACAATGCCATCCCTATGCTGATAATTGATACCGGCTATTTTGGGCAAATCGGTATTGTTTCGAGCCTGATCTTGATCGGAATTCGATTTGATTGGTGATTTGATGGGTTGCTCTGGTTGTTGCTTAGGTGATGCAGTAGCAGGACGTTTGCCGGCGAGATAAACGTCACGAAGCAAACCTCTGTATGCATCAGTTCCAATTGAGAGCAGGGACAGACATTTCTGAATAGCATCTGTGATTGCCCCTTTATAAGAGTCGCCAACATTGCCTTTCACGATTTGCATCTGCCCTGTCTGAGATCCTTTGCAGATCCACTCATTACCGTTCACTCGGATAAAGAGCCGGACCTCAGCAACGACCTGACTATCAAAAATTTCTTTGCTTACAACCTCGTAGCGCCAGTTTTCCGGCAGCAGGATACTATTTACAGCATCAAAGACATACTGAGGCTTGTACCCATACCGAATCTGGCCAACGACCTTTCCATCCTTCATCATCTTGATTTCCTGCACAGCCGCTCGGCCAAAAGCGCGTAGCTCTGCATTGATCCCTGCAACCAATTTTGTAAGATTTTTTTCTTCGGACATTGTTGTTTCCTCCTCTGATATGGGAGAGAGACAACACGTCCCCTGTCGGGAGTATGTGTTACTCTCCCGTTTATGGGGTGTGGTGAGTTACAAACTGCATGCCGGGCAACTACAAAAAAATCACGCACGATAATCGTGGTGAGGGGCACTTGCCGGACATAGGTTTGGATATAAAAAAGAGCAGTTATTCTAACAAGAAATCTGCAGTTGGATGCGCCATATCATACTGTAACAGAGAAGTTCGCCTGTGCGATGAAACTGTCTTTTACTAGGAAGATAAGGCGTTTGGGGTGTTCCAAGGACGATCTGTCGAAATGCATCGTTTCTGTGACTGCAAACAAGAGCGTCCAGCTATTTCCCTACGAAGAGGGATTACTTGTGTGAAACAAGTGGAATATTGCTTATATAGTTACATTCAGGTATAAAAAAATCAAGGGAAATTTTGCAATGCCCTTTGTGCGTCCATTAGAAGAAGGATTTAAGGCTTATTTTTCGGCCCTTCATCGTAATTCTGAGATAGGGTCAAAAGTTTTTCGAAATATATTGACCTTTTAGTTGCTATAGTTTTGCGAGATTAATGAATTCACAGGTAAATAAATAACCAGATTCATATGATCGGTTGCGGTCTAAGAAACAATACTTAACAGGCAAGATTGAATGAAAATTGATTCCATCATAATTCGTGGCTTCCGATGTTTTGATGACCAGGGGCAGACCATAAAACTCGACGATTTGTCATGTTTCGTAGGGCCGAATGCTTCAGGAAAAACAGCTGCCATGATTGCTTTGACGAGGCTCTTTGGTGAAACTAACGCACAGAGACAAGTTATATCAAATGACTTTCACCTTTCTTCAGGAGAGGAATTGAAATCGCAGTCTCAGCGTATTTTGCTAATTGAGTGCCGATTGGTCTTTTCGGAACTTGATGAACCTGGCGCAGCGCTCAACTCTATACCAGAAATATTTAACCAAATGATTGTAGATGAGCCTGGTGGTTCACCTTACTGTCGCATACGTCTTGAGGCTATTTGGCGTAATGACGGCACTCTGGAGGGAGATGTCACTCAAACAATCTCTTGGATTCTAACAAGCTCTGATGATGAAGCCATTATCCAGGATGGAAATCGTAAGCGGGTGCAACCAGGAGATCGTGGGAAGATAAGAGTGATATATGTTCCCGCTACTCGTGACCCAAAACAGCAGATTAAAGCCACTACCGCGACTAGTTTTGGCCGGTTACTTGACGCTTTGGAGTGGGGTGGAGTAGAAGAAAACATTAAAACAAAGCTGGCAGAGTTACAGGCTGAACTTACTGGATTGACTGGAATAAAAACCATGAACAGGAGGGTCCAGAGAAGTTGGCAAAAATTATACGATGGGCCAGTTGCACGTACAGTTTCATTTCAAGCCTTGGAAAATGAGGCAACTGCCTTAGTCAAGCTTCTTGTGCCAACTTTCAATCCTGGTGAGAACGGGCGTACAATGTCGGTTGAGGATTTGAGCGATGGAATGCGGTCGCTTTTTTCCTTATCTTTGTCCTTAGGATTATTCCGAGTCGAAGAGCTGCTGAGGAATAGGGCTAATACTTCCGGATTCAAGGCTGAGGTTCGAGAAGAACTGCCTCTTCTAACCGTTTTTACAGTCGAAGAACCTGAAAACCACTTATCGCCTCATTATTTGGGGCGAATTGTTGCAGAACTGGACGCAATCTCAAAGGATAGTCGGGCTCAAGTTATCATATCGAGTCACTCTGCATCCATTCTTGGAAGGGTTGTTCCTGATAATGTACGCTATTTCTTTGGACATGAGCATTCTTCTGCTACAAGTGTTAAACCCATTCCTCTACCATCTAATGAGACTAATGAGTCTTTCAAATATGTCCGTGAAGCTGTTCGCAGTTATCCCGAATTATATTTTTCAAGGCTAGTAATCCTTGGAGAAGGAGCCTCTGAAGAGATTGTTCTCCGACGGTTAATGGAAGCAAGTGGAAGGCCTGTTGACACCCACTTTATTTCAGTTGTCCCGCTGGGAGGGCGTCACGTCAATCATTTTTGGCGTCTTTTGCATGACCTTGGGATTCCCTTTATTACTCTTCTTGATCTTGATAGGGAGAAGGAAGGTGCCGGTTGGGGGAGAGTACAATATGTTCGTAATCAGCTTATTAAATTATACGGTGCTGGTCATCAAAAGCTTAATTTCACAAGTGATACGGGGAATACAGTTAACCTCGCTGATAGTCAGTTTGATACCTTAAAGGATGGATCAGACCTCAATGTTGCACAAATGGACAATTGGATTTCATATTTTAGAACGTATTTTGCAGTATACTTTTCTTCCCCACTGGATCTTGATCTAGCTATGTTGGAAGCTTTCCCAATCGTATACAAAGGACTCGCGCCTGCAGGAGGCGGTCCGCGTTTGCCTGCACCCGGATCTCCGACATATCGAGGCGTGATAAGACAACGAATGAGACAAGTACTGGCCTCTGATGCAACTACAGCACCAGCAACACTTGGAGATAGTTATACGCAGGAACAGGTGGAAAGTTTCGCCTGGTATAAATATCTTTTTGTTGACGGCTCAAAACCAGTTATGCATATGCGTGCTTTGTTAGCAATTAATAATGAAACACTTGTCACAGAGGCTCCAGTTGTATTGAAACAGCTCATCGAGGGAGCCAAAGCATTGCTCGCCCAGCAAGAAAGTGTCGAGTGATGTTGTACATCGCTCCTGATCAATGGCTGCCCGTAGGTGTCGCTTCTTTAGAGTTTACAGCTAACCACGTCGTACGGTCCAATCAGAACACACTCGTTGTCGCTGGGCCTGGTGCGGGAAAGACAGAGTTGCTGGCGCAGCGGGCTAGCTACCTTCTTGATACCGGAACTTGTCCCACACCTCATCGTATTTTAGCTATTTCATTCAAACGCGACGCCGCAAAAAATCTTGGCGAACGTGTCAAAGAACGCTGTGGTGATGGAGCACAACGATTTGATTCCTATACTCTTGATGCTTTTGCTAAAAGTTTGGTTGATCGTTTTTTACCAGCCTTGGTTGAAGAGTGGAGACCGCCGATTGGGTATGAAGTGTTAACCGGAGGCTTACATGTGAACGCAAAACAGCTATGGCTTGATAGCGCTGGAGTTCCGCAAGGACAGCAACCGATCACATTTATGGCTCTGCAGCCTAATCAAATTAACCGTATTTTTGACAAAATGGCTCATGGTTGTGAACTGCCCTACTCTTCATCAGAAATTGATGACCGAATTCGATATTGGGGGCACCGTTGGTGGAGAGAGCAGCTAAATCGGCCTGCGGGATCGCAGAGCCTTTCATTTCCAATGTTAAATCGTTTAGCTGCATATCTTCTCAGGTCTAATCCAAAGATTACTATGGCTCTACAGGAAACATATCAATATGTTTTTCTTGATGAGTTTCAAGATACAACGGCTGCCCAATACGATCTTATAAGATCAGCATTTTTTGAATCAGATACGATTATGACTGCTGTGGGAGACAACAAGCAGCGCATAATGGTGTGGGCAGGAGCAATGCCTAAAGTTTTTGAGACTTATCAAAATGACTTTGGAGCAGAAAGAAAAGATTTGGTGAGCAATTATAGGTCCGCACCGGAATTGGTAGCAATGCAGCAAATTATTGCTCAGACGCTTGAGACTGGGACACCAATTGTTAACGCTGTGAATATTGACACCTCTGGTAGTTGCGTCATTTTGGAATTTAGTAACCCCGAGGACGAGGCTTTACATCTTGCCCAGTTAATAGAGCGGCGAATTCGTGAGGATAGTTTGAAGCCAAGGGATTTTTGTATTCTTGTTCGCCAGCGAGCTGGAGATATGATTTTACAACTAAAAGAGGCACTCGCATTATACGGCATCCCCCTTCGAGATGAGACATTACTTCAAGATCTTCTGACCGAACCTGCAGTTCGATTCATGTTGGTGATACTTAGGCTTGCAACACGACAGCGCGATGCTGAGGCCTGGAATATTCTAGTGAATGAGGTCATTATTCTCTTGGGTTTAGATGAACATGACGATGCTATTAAAGTTGAACAAGAATGTGTACGACTTTTAAAACATGCTCGTGCTGCGTTACAGGCAGGGAATGCAATCGCAACATTGCCTGCAGAGCTTATCGGAATGATAGGTGAAGGCACTTTTAAATCGGTTTACAGACAGTACCGGAGTGGTACATACCTGGCTGATGTTATCAACAACTTTACTAATGCATTACAAAACTCTGCAGAAGACTACTCTAATCCATGTGATGCAGTGAACGATTTTATGGGCACTGATGTCATCCCTGCGATGACTATCCATAAAAGTAAGGGATTGGAGTTCCACTCTGTTATCTTTCTTGGTTTAGAAGATTCTCAGTGGTGGGCATTTTCAAATCAGTCAGATGAAGAGAAAAGAGGGTTTTTTGTTGCATTTAGTCGTGCCAAAGCCCATGTGTACTTTACCTTTTCAGACGTACGAGATGAGCGCTGGGGGCGGAGAGGACAACAGAGGTCACAAATAGGTGACTTATACACCACTTTGCAGCAAGCAGCTGTTCCAGTTGAAAATCACAGGATGTAAATCTTATACATAACTTATGTGGCTCAATTATCTCGACAATTTTTACAGAAGAATTAGAAAGCTTTGCTTGACTCACATCTCTGGATGGTCGACTTTATTAAAGTCAACATTACCACAGGGTCATTACTTGAATTGCTATTTGCCTGTGACCAACTGTTGATATTGTCGTGATATCGAGCAGAGAAAAAAAGGTGCCGCCTCTTTGCTTGACTCATCTCAAGTGTAAATGCCCCTGGAAGTCGATTGTGTAATAGTCTCCGCACCAGTGCTAGAAGAACGCCGGGGTGTAAAAGAGCACCGGATAGATGGAGGAAACCAGCTGGCCAGCATGACCATTGCCATGGCCATGGCTGGAGAACTTCCTTGCCCGGCTGGCTGGCGGAGAGCGCTATCGGCAAGAGCCCCAGAGCGGCGCAAGTCGCCGCCATCAGCACGGGGAGCAGTGGTCGAGCGAGCCCCGCACCATCATTATCTTGGAGAATGTCTCGCCTTCATACTTCATCAGATGGAAATAGTGGTTGATCATTATTATGCCGTTGCGCAGGGAGATGCCGGCAAGGGTGATGAAGCCCATCAGGCTGGCGATGCTGATCGTCCCTGTGGTGAACCAGATCACGGCCACCGCCCTGATCATCGTCAGCGGGATGTTCATCAGAATGCACATCTCCAACCGGTGCACATGGAGCAAATTGAACAGGATCCGATACATCAGCACGAACGATGTGATGGAGAGCAGGCCGATGACGCGTGTGGTCTGCTGCTGTGCCTCAAACTGACCGCCGTAGGTGACGAAATAGCCGGGGGAATGCTTACTTGGTAGGCGATGTTTTGCTCGAATGCGGCAAAACATCATCCGGCAACACCTTTTCGCTGCCAAGCTGAACTATGTAGAGGTCACCGGAACAGTAATATAACGAGTGAAAATGAGTTATGCCTGCAGATGCCAGGCCAGGGCTCCGGTCGTCACCAGAGTCAACAACTTGTTCACAAATCATATATTGCCTTTCTTGGTACTGCATATTATAACAGTGTTCATTATTGCAGTATTTTCAGTTTGACAAGAGGTTGCCATGAAGCGTCTGACCGAAAAACAGTCTGAGATTATTGAATTTATTGGCGAGTGGCAGATAAAAATGGGGCACCCTCCAACCCAGGCGGAAATACGTGACAACTTTGGGTTCAGTAGCCTCAATGCTGTTCGTGGTCATCTTCAATTGATAGAAAAAAAAGGTTATCTCCACCTGAATTGCGGAAAAGCCCGCGGAATCCAGCTGGTATCGTCACCACCAACGTTTAGCGGGCAGCAGGAAAACTCAATCCCCATACTGGGGACTATCGCAGCTGGCCTTCCGATATGGGCAGAACAGAATTTGGAAGGTTCTTTGCCTGTTCCGCCTGCCTTATTTGGCGGAGGAGAGCTTTTTGCGCTCCATGTTCTTGGAGACAGTATGACTGGAGCAGGAATCAAAGACGGCGATATTGCTGTCATAAAAAGGTCTGAGTTTGTTGCGAATGGTGAAATAGCTGCTGTTCTGATCGAACAAGAAGCCACGCTGAAACGTGTCTATTTGTCTTCGAAATCTCTTGTGCTTAAATCCGAAAATCCTTTTTTTGAAGATCTCACGTATGACATAGACAAGAATGATTTTGTCAGAATCATCGGGAGATACCAAGGAATTATTCGAACCATGGGTAATCGGTGTTGTGCATGAATGTCCTAAACACAGCCAAAGCTTTTGGATGCCATGATGTTGTGCCACTCACAGGAGAACCGACTCCCAGGCATTTGGATTACCTTGATCTGCTAAGATCTTCAGGGGGTGGACACCTCAAAGTTGACGCCATAGCCGAGTTCCAGGCCAGGCCTCTGCTCTACATCGTCTCGGAAGACCGGATACGGAATGTTAGCAGAGAAAAAATTATGGATTTGCAACACATGCTGGCCAATAGGGGGGAGCACGCATACCTCGGCATCTTAAGTCCAGGAGAGTTGAATGTATATCCCATAACCCTGAACCGCTCCATATTGGGAAATGGCTACAAAGAGACCATTAAGCAAGATGCTCCGGAAGCTCCACTATTCTTTCAGAGTGTCGTGAGTGGTGTTTTTACTGTGGAAGGCCAACCTGGGGCCCCTGACTATATATTTAATACAATTCACGATCTGCTAAGCCACTCATCAAAAATCCTCATCGATACCTATGGCCTTAACCCACTGGATGTCCTTTCGCTTCTTGGCCGAGCACTGTTTTTTCGCTTTCTCTGTGATCGTAAGATAATCCAGCCGAATGAGCTTGCTGCAATCTGTCCGCATGCAACAGTTCCTGGTGACTGCTTCAGTAATGTCATCAACTCTGTAGCGACATGCTACTGGCTTGATGAGACCTTTAATGGAGACTTACTTCCGTTCTCCAGCTCTCGCATGGAAGTATTTGAGCTTGCCGATGCACAAACGGACGGCAAATTGTTTCATCATTTGCGAGCTATTCTTGAAAAGTGGAAACCTGCAGGAAAACATTTTCAACGTCAGATAGATTGGGGCGATCTAGACTTCGCTCACATCCCTATTGGTGTACTCAGTCAGGTATATGAAAGTTTCAGCAGGGTATGGGATGCGCAACGGGCAGAAAATACCAGTGTTTACTATACGCCAAAAAACATTGCACACTACCTGGTGGACGATGCCTTTGAAGGTGTCTCAAAGAAGAAGGATGCCCAAATACTTGATCCGAGTTGTGGTGCCGGCATTTTCCTTGTCCTGGCATTCAGGAAACTTGTTGCCGCACGTTGGGAAGACGATGGGAAGAGACCGGATACCAGGACAATTCAGTCTATCCTGTACAAGCAGCTCTGTGGTTTTGATGTCAGTGAGTCAGCTCTGCGTCTAGCGGCTTTATCCCTCTATATCACCGCTATTGAACTGAATGGTTCGCCTCGTCCACCTAAAAGCCTAAAGTTTCCAAAACCACTCCAGGGTGCAGTGCTCTACAACCTTAGACGCCCAGATGAGCGAGATGCCAAAGGTTTTGTCCTTGGCAGTTTGCGCACCGATCTTGCCGAAGAGTTCAATGGCCGGTTTGATCTGGTCATCGGCAATCCTCCATGGAGTCGCCTGAAAGGGGAGAATGAAGATGCTAAAAAAGAGAATAAGTCCCATAATGACTCATTTTCTGCGTTGACTCGTCGAATTCTGGTTGATCGTGGGGTCTCAGACATAGCAGGAACCTACCGTAATCCTGACAACAACCCAGATCTGCCTTTTCTATGGAAATCAACGCAGTGGGCAAAACCAGACGGTATTATCGCCATGGCGTTGCCCAGCAGGATATTTCTCAAACAAACACCTTCCGGTACCCGTGCATTTAATACCATCCTACGGGGGCTTGAGATTACCGGAATTCTGAATGGCTCAAACCTGTCTGATACCGAGGTGTGGCCGGACATGAATCAACCTTTCATGCTCTTCTTTGGTCGTAATCGAGTACCTGCCGCCAATCACCATTTCCATTTTGTTACACCTCATTTTGAGAAACGACTTAACGACAAGGGGCGCATCCGTATTGATTTTCAATCCGCCCAGCCAGTAGCTACATCAGCAGTCATTAAAGATTCTTGGCTTCTGAAAACGCTGTCTGTAGGAACTACACTTGATGTAGAAGTGTTTCGCAAGCTTGATGAATTGGATTGGCCGAGAGTTGAATCGTATTGGCAACCCCCATTCTCGGGAGAAGGGTACAATCTCTCACCAAAGCAGAAGCAGGATAATGCCGGATTTATGACTGATCTTCCCAACTTTATTTCTCCTAAAGAAGGTCGTTTTTCAGTCGATGTCTCTTCGCTGTTCAAATTCGGCTTCACTACTGCCCATAGACCACGTGAGCCAGAGCTGTATTCACCACCACTACTCATTGTGCCACAATCACCAGGTGCATCCTTTGCCTCTGCTAGATCATATCTGCTTCGTGAAGCTACTGTTTTCAGCAAATCATATTATGGGTTTGTGGCACACGGAGCTCTTGATTTCTCATGTATTTCTCTGCTTCACCTGATAACACATTCGGAGCTTTTCAGATACCATGTATTGATGACAAGTTCCAGAATGGGTGCAGAACGAAGAACATTTTTAAAGGAAAATCTTGAGAAATTCCCGTTCCCGGCAATTGAAGTATTTTCAAAGAGTCAACGTCAACAAGCAATTGAGCTGTCAAAACAACTCGAAACCGCCCCTAACAAACCTTGGAGAGAAATCAACAAATTCATCTTTAACCTCTATGGTCTGGATAAATATGACCGCCAGGTCGTAAAAGACACTCTTGCGATAGCTCCACCCTACAAGAATGCACGAGATCAGGCCAACAGCGCGCCGGCAAAAAAGGATCGTGATGCGTTTTACGCCGAACTTCAATGCATGCTTGCCCCATCTTTCGCTGTTACGAATGAAAGCGTGTCGGTTGATGAGATTGCGATAACGAGGCCAGACATCCTTTCCCCCTGGCATTTTTTTAGTATTTCAACGTCCTCTACCTGTGTAAATCTTACTCAGGCAGCTCAGAATAAACTGGTTTATAAAATTGCTGAGGAAGCCAATAAAACAGGTTGCAGTAGAGTAATTATCCACGGGCATGAGATTCTTCTTGTTGGGATTGTCGGTCAATACCGATACTGGACGTTAAGTCGCGCTCGCCTGTGCGCCTTGGATATTCTGCGCCATCATCTTGATATGTTTCCCTTAAGGAAATGCTAATGGCTGTAGGTTTTTTCACCAAGGGTATTGAGTTCACCTTACCTCATCCACCCATCCCGCAACGTACGATCTTGCTGCTGTGCACAGTAATCAGACGAGCATGGCAGTTGCTCTCAGAAAACCCTCTTTCCGGCTTTACCTTGCATTCAGAAAATGAGGATACCATTACCCAAGTGCTGGTAGAAATCATTGAAAACCGCCTGCGCAGAAGCGGTGAAGTTGATGGATTCGACCTTGTTCGATTTGGCATGGTAAGCCGTGAACCGAAAAAAACAAACGTCAACAAAAAGCATCCCGACAAGATGCCAGATATCTTCTTCGATCTAAAAAGGGATCAATACTCGATTCTCAGCGAACAAGATGGACTTTTTGTTGAGTGCAAACCGATTGACAGTAGACACGCGATTTGGCCATGTTATTGCAAAAAAGGACTCATCCGGTTCGTCAACGGTGACTACGCCTGGGCCATGCAAGATGCGCTGATGGTCGGGTATGCAACGGTTAAGCATTCTTTTAAAAGGCTTACATCTGTTCTTGACGATGCAAAGAGTGTTGACCTGAGGACAAATAGCCATTTTGAAACATCCGAATACTCAATCTATTGTTCAAGCCATGCAAGAGATTTCAAGTGGCCGGAAAGCCGGGGCCAAGCTTGCCAGATTTCTGTATCACATATTTGGCTGCCACTGTAGTTTTCTGAAAATGTTCTCTTGTATGGGTAACCCTCACCACAATCGATCTTCCAAAGAATCGCCGATCAGCTTGTGGACCACGGTCCGCACCAGTGCGTGCTCCCATAGTCACGATATCTCCTATCGATCACAACTGATCCTATTTGCACTCTAACTGATTATCGGCAGTATAATATGAGAAATTTTTCATTTACACTGAAAAGGCACTCATGCTTTCCAAAACAACATGGTTTTAGTGATTGTTCCTACTTTGATTTTTACCGAGCTTCTTTCTCACCCAGCTATAACGGACAGGATCGATCTTGAGTAAGTGATCGCGTAAATCTTCTTGCTTCGATTTTTCTGCACGCATGAAAATGCTTCGCAGGTCATCATCCACTGTTTTTTCGCTTGCGCCTCGTTCAACAGCTTTTTTATACCAGGCTTGTCCCAGATCGTAATGGCCGATTTCAATATTCACCGCCCCCAATAACGTGCAAGGACGGAAGTCCTTTGGTGTTAGCAGATGTGCTTGTTCTCCAAGGCCGAGAGCATCTTCAAATTTTCTCAAATCACGTTTTACTCCACCGTGCGTTGTGCAGATCGCCGATTTCAATTTGGGATTTTTTAACTTTGTTACATCAACCGTGATGAGCATCGAATCAGCTGATTTCGCTCTTCCACACTTGCGATAGTGACTGCTTGCGTTGACAGCAGACCAGGGATCTTTGCTCTTCTGAAATTCACCGGCATAAAACTCGGCTTCTGTCCTGTGGTACTCTTCTCTCAATTCAATGGTGTAATACTCACCACCTTTGGTTGTCAGCCAAACAATGTCCTCCTCAGATAGCCGAATGCCGTTATCAACTCGACGAAGGATGTCCATGACTATTGGAAAATTGGCTTTCTCAATAAAATCAGAAAGATCGTATTTCTCCCTTAATTCAAACTGCTTGGCCCTGGCAATGTTCTTGGGATCATTGTCAAAGGCACGCTTTTTTGCGGCCGCACGCTCTTGTTCCCTCTTTGCCGTCGCCTGCAGCGCCTCTCGTTTTGCGTTTTGCTCGGTCTCTTCTATAATGGCCTTGATTTCAGCAGCAGAAAAACGTTTAGTTTTTTCAGGTTCGGCCGCTTTCAGATAATCGGTAAAGGAAATTTCCTTTTGGGCATAACGGTATAGTGCAAGAAAGCCTTTCTGGTGCAAATATTCTAAAGTGAAATTGGAAAGCAACTGACCTGATTCCAACTGCTCCAGTATCTTGGTCATGCGACTTCCAGGGATCGAGGCACCACGAAGATCCTCAACTCGATATTTGACTGCCACCTCTATAAAACTGGGCTTTCCTAAAGAAGGGTTTTGATTCTTCATCGCTTATCTTGAGTACTTCAATTTTATATCAAGCGTTTCCTCTTTGCCATTTGTGCGCTGTCGTCAAGCTATGTCCATCCTATCACTGTTCCTTTAATTTGCAAACAAATCAAATATATCCTTGGAAGTATTGCTTCTGTTTTCTGCAAACAGTCATCCCGCCTGAAAAAAGGTTATAAGACTGGCATCCGTTGGCTCCCTCTCCTACAAAGACCGAAAGGATATAACGCTCATGCAGGAAATCATAGCTTCATTTGCTCAGAAACACAGGATGACAATGACTGAAGTTATGACAGAGATTGAAAGAACATTTTCTTCAATGCTCTCTAAGTGGTATGGCCTTGACGTGATGGTGCATTTCCGGGATGACCTGCAGTTGGAAGCCGTTGTATACAATGAGATAGGCGGTGTAGTCAGACAGCAGTTGATTGATTTCACGAAAATGAGGGGCTTGAATACGTTGAAAAAACACCTTGAAGATGGCTTGGGCAAAGCCGCCCTCATTAAACAGACTACCCGTTACAAATATTACGAAAAAGAACTTCGTTGGGGTGAAATCGCAGCACGCGATTCCGAGAACAATTTTCACGTAGAGACTGAAATCATTCCCGGTGAAAAGATTCTTGCCGTGTGTCCACTAAACCGTATCGGTCTCCACGAACGAAACACAAGAAACTTCTCTATTGGCATGAAACGGGCTTTTCACCTCCGCCGGATCGAGTCGATCATGCTGAACGGTACGCCAAGGCTTAAAATAGTTGTCGATCGGGTCTCCAAGACTTTGGTCGAAACCCTGCTGGAAGATCATCTCGGCCCGATTGCAGAAAAACTGACAATACGCTGCACGAAACGATATGTGGGACACAAGAGTTTTGTCCTTTCTTCCAAGAAACTTCCCAAATCAGCAATTCTTGCCGTAACCCGAGAGCTTGGTGAAAAGATGGAGGTCAGGTTCCTGAAAAATACGTAATGGCCAGAAAGCACAAGAAACCACAGGAACATTGGACGCATATCGGCACCGGAGTTCACCTTGATCATCCAGAGACAATTGTAGAGTTGGGCTTTCCAGACAATTTCCGCAAAGGGCACTTCTGGTGTTTCGGTACGACCCGGATCGGGAAAACCAGATTGATGGAACACATCATCGAGCAAGACATCAGCAAGGGCTATTCAGTGGTTGCTATTGACCCCAAGGGGGATATCGATCTCTTTTCAAAGATTACCCAATTGGCCGATGCTATCGGACGCCTGCATGACCTGATGTTGATTACCCCAATATTTCCACAATACAGCGCCATTCTTGATCCACTTTCCTCATATTACATGCCGGAGGAACTGGTCGCCCATATCACGGCAGGGGTTGCAGTCGGCCGGGAACCATATTTTTTTGGAGTAGCCTATGAAGTGAGCCTGGTGGTGGTCCAGGCACTGATCATGCTGGCCAAAGTGAATGGGACAGCGCCCTCATTTAATCTCAACGACATCAAAAATCATATCAGCCACCAGGATCTCGAACGACTGAAGGAGCAACTTGATTACATCAACACTCCTGAGGCAGAACAGCTTTCCAGGGATATGCAGAAGATACTTTCTACTCCGGCAGATTACTATTCCAAGGTGGCGAGTTCACTCCGCGTAGCCCTGACCGAGTTAACATCTGGCAACGTGGGCCAGATCATCGGTAAAGCTGATGAAAACCGTTTCATCAAACGGTTGGAACAGGGCAAAGGGATTATACTGGTAGTGCAACTGGGATCGCTCCTTACCAAAAGAGCAGCCTATACTGCCGGCAAGGTAATCATCTCCATGATCCAGGCCTTTGTCGGTCGGGTCTACTCCAGCGGCAAAAACATCACCCCTCCCCTTGTGCTCCATATAGATGAGGCACAATCAGTGCTTTATAATGGTATCGAAGACCTTTTTGCCAAAGCAGGTGGCGCAGGCGTGTATATCCACGGCTATTGCCAATCAATCAGCCAACTCTATGCAGAAGTCGGTGAAGACCGCGCCAACACCATCCTGGATAACTGCAATACCAAGCTTTTTATGCGGGTACCGGATGCCAACACGGCAAGCTATGTTTCCAGGCATCTTGGTGAAGAAAAGCGATTCTCACCTATTATTTCAGTCGGTGGCGGACTATCGATCCGGGAGACCGAAGAAGTCCGCATCAAACATACCGAAGTTCTGAACATGGCTGCCCGGGAAATATTCCTGAACACCTACTCCGGTACCTATAAAGGAAAGACGGCCACAGTAGCTGATAGTACACTCAAAGTTACTTTTCCGGATCTAGCTGGAGCGACAGTGGCGACAGCACGCCGTGATGGATGACGGAGGTATACAGAGTGTCGCCGGCTGGTGCAGGGTAATTGGATGGAATGGGTGCTTTCTGCTGCTGGCTCTCGTATTGATTTTTACCATTATTGTGGTTTTAGCCTTTAGAAGAAAGGAGGAAACCGTCGTTCAGAAGGTTATTCATTTAAGCGAATTATCGGAACTTTGGACGAAGGAAGGTACCAGAGAAATCCATATTTCAGAGCTTTCTCCATTATGGCGTGATGAGCAGTCTCCCTCTGAGGACAACAAAACAATCCAATTTCAACATCCCCGGGCAACAGCATTTATGGAAAAATTTATAGAAAATGTCTGGTTTAAAAAGTTTCCGCAACAAAAAGCAGTTTGTACTCAGCTCTTGTTGGTGCTCGACCAGCAGGGTCAGTGCCCTTCGGTAGTTGACATTCATGGCGATGTTGAAAGTGGATGGGATGAAAACACTTACCGGATTCTCGCCCAAACGAGCCTACTCGATCATTCTCTCAATGTCGCGGAAGAGGTTGTTTCGCAGCTCTCTGAGAGTAAAGCCTGGCACGTCATCCCAGACACCATGATCGCCGCCCTGGCCCACGACCTGGGTAAGCTTGAATCGATGCGAGGCTATCTCTATTCTTTGGGAGAACATCCGTTGGCTGCCGGACGCCCACTTGGCCGAATTTCCGAATTCGAAAATCTGCCGAAGAAAGATGAAATTCTCCAGGCGATAAAACTCCATCATAAAATGCCCCGGGGTTTGCTCGGAAAAACACTAAAAAAAGCAGATCAGAAAGCAAGACAAAAGGAACTGGACAGTAACACCCTGCAAAATGATTTTGCGGATACCGGGGACAAAGCGCCTGCATCTTCACAACCCATTACCCAGAACACCAGAAACGATGCCGCATGGCAGGCCCAAGCAGACATCTACAACGAAGACACCAATACCAACCTGAAAACGCCAGGAACCTCACCACAATTGGTCGATATTTCAACCTGGTTTAATGGCTCCCAGTTCCTGGATGAATTGAAACCCTATATAAACAAAATGTTTGGCCGTAGGTTTCTCGCTTTCTCCATGTCCGATGGCCATGTCTATTTTCAGGCCAAGGTACTCGAAGAAGTAGCGCGTAAGATGGCGGAAAAAGCCGGGTGTATGGACATTGCCACCATGGCACAAAAGGACGAATCCATGCGAAGTGTCTTATTCACCATAGTCCACCATCTCCGAGCTGAGCATGACGTTATTGACAGGGGTCTGATCAAAGACACATTTTTCGGAGGATACTTCAACGTGACCCGAAAAATCGGCAAATCAATCAAAGGTTACTACACGCCGTTTCATGCCGAGCCATTTGGATCTATTGCCGAGATGGAACAGACCAAACCACAGATGTTGCGTGATATCATAAAAGTCAGCCCATATCTCGACAGCAACGACCTGGAACACGAAAACTAATGGCCAGAGAATGGGAGAACAAGGGGCAAAATGATACCAATGCCCAGATTATCACCACGGATAGTGGCAGGATTTATAGACCAAAAAATCTCCTGAATGCCATTTCCGAAGTTCAACAATTTTTTGTGATTGAAAGTAAGGGCCAAAACATACCGGCTGAATTTCTTACACTGGAGCGGACTCTCGATTTTTTCAAGATAGGATTAAAAAGTGGATTCCATGAAGGGTTCGCGCTGGTGTTGCTCTTTCCAGTATTTCATTTTTATCTGTTCCCTTTTGTCTTCAAGCAACTCGATCTATTTAGTCACTTCATCTTCGGCAGCATTCCTTACCTCGTATTGCTCGTCAATACAGCCATGTGCTGCTATATCAGCCGCTATTATGTCGGTAATATCACCAGGAAGGCAATCAATTCTCTACTCGTGGGAAGGGCCATGTCCCTGCTGCTCAAGGCCTTCCTTTTGTACGTTGTGTATCTCGTACTCTACCGGATAAGCACACCGGAGAATATCTGGAAACTTGCCCAGCAGTTCGGGGCCAGGGCTCAGAATATCTATACTGGGTTCTTTGAGGTAAAACCTCATCTGCTACCCGTGGCTACTGAAACTGCGATCATTATGGTTGTAGCTGCAATTTTCCCGTACGGCTCGGTGTACTTTCTGGATTTATGGCATAGGTATCGAGTTAAAAAGAATAAAAAGATCATTTCAGCTTAACCGCAGGAGGCATACATGGCAGAAAAAAGTGAAGCGAAACCGTCCTGGCAAGAAATCCAGGAGAAAAAAATCAGTATGGCCAAGGAGCGCGGCTCCCGGGTGTTGAAAGTGAATTCTCCTCTTGGCTCAACCATGTTCGATATCCTACGACAATTTGACATGGCGTATGCACACTTCAAGGCCAGACTAGGGGAAATGAATGGCATTTCACACCAAGAAGGAGAAGAACTGATGGCTGAAGGGCGAGAAATTGTTATGGCTTTCTCAGACTATACGGCGAGATTGAGCAAAAGAATCCGCTTTCGCTACTACACTCCCCGTGAAATCGATGCATTTATGAAAACCGATCATCAGGTCGAAGAATCGGAATAATCTTGCAAGACTGGAAGTGCTTTGCTATGTGAATCAGGACACCATCTTATAACTCAATCATGAGAGCAAACAACAAGGGAAAAATATGAACAAAGGCGAACTGATAGAGAAAGTAGCAAAAGATTCCGCCATGAGCAAAGCAGATGCTGAAAAGGTATTGAATAGCATACTGAGTACTATTGCCGAAACAGTCGCAACAGGTGACAAAGTTACTCTGATCGGTTTCGGCACCTTTTCGGTGAGCGATCAGGCCGCTCGTCAGGGCCGTAATCCGCAGACAGGGCATAGTATCCAGATAGCAGCCAGGAAGGTTGTGAAATTCAAAGCCGGTGCAAAATTGATCGATGCCACAAATCAATAAAGTCGCTGAGGGATGTTAACGGCGGGGCCAGAAGAAAATGAGAGGGCGCTCTCCCGTCAAGCTAATCCAACCTTGGCCCAATATCCTCTTATTTCCAGCTTATCAGCAAGAAACTCAAGGAAATCGGACTTCGAATTATTACCAGGTTTCTTCAATAGGTATTCTGCGAGTATGGCCCGTTGTTGTCGTAATTCGTACAAATCCCATTCGACGAAGAGATCCTGTCGTTGTGCTGAAGTCATCGTAATACCTATTCCAGATAAATCTTGGTTTTTCTTTCAGGTGATTGTCACCGTTGGTGGCAGAAACATTTTAATCATCTGTGCCAGTAAGCAGAGCCGCTTGCAACTGACTGTTCGATGTTACATCAGGCATCCTACAAAAATCTCAACGGCCAAGAACATCGCGGTCCTTGCAGCGATAAATGTCCGACTTTTTCTGGAACAGATGGATTGTCGGTTGGAGGATTTGAAATCTGGTCTGTTTTCTTACATTATAGTGCATGAGCAGTGACAACCTACACATAGGCACCTGCAGTTGGAAATACGACTCCTGGCAAGGGATTGTTTACCCTAAGGGCAATGAAGTAAATTACCTGCAGGAATATAGCCGGCATTTTGCAACGGTCGAAGTTGATCAGTGGTTCTGGTCGTTGTTTAAAGGGAATACTGCGGTATTGCCCAAAGCAGTGGTTGTCGAGGAGTATGCTCGATCAGTACCACCGGGATTTGTTTTCAGCATTAAGATACCAAACAGCATTACCTTGACCCACCATTACCAGAAAACCAAGAGCGCACCCCTGATTCCCAATCCACATTTCCTATCGACGGAACTGATGGAGAAATTTCTGCGAACCCTGGAACCGCTTGGTGATCATATCGGTCCATTGATGTTTCAATTCGAATACCTGAACAAGATCAAGATGGCCAGTCTCGACCATTTCATGGAGATGTTTGCAGTATTCCTCCAGGGCCTGCCAGACGGTTATCAGTATTGCATCGAGATTCGTAACCCGAATTACTTGAAGAGCGAATATTTCGTATTTCTGGCAGAACATCACCTGGGGCCGGTTTTTCTGCAGGGTTATTACATGCCATCGATCTTCGAACTGTACGAGAAGTTCAAAGACCAACTGAGTGATCCGGTGGTCATCAGGCTTCATGGACCTGACCGTCAGGGCATGGAAGAGCGGACGAATGACGTTTGGGACAAGATTGTTGAGCCCAGAGATGATGAACTATCACAACTGATAGGTATGGTGAAAGATCTCCTCAAGCGGGAACATCAGGTCTTCATAAACGTCAACAATCATTACCAGGGATCTGCCCCCCGAACGATAGAGAAGATCGAAGCGCTCTTGCAGGTTTCGAAACAATAGGGAGCTGGTAATTGAAAAATAAGATCCTGATATAGCTGAGAAAAAACGCCAAAGGATCGGCATTTCAAGGCATTCTTGACACTCTGTACGGCTAGGCTTCCTAGCCCGCGGCAATTTCAAGAATTAAGAAGATTTGCAGATTGAGCTTAATTCCTGAGATGGACAGCTTGATAAGCGGACGAGATTGGAGCCTCGATCATTCCTACCCTATCAGGAATTATTTAATCCTTCGGCTCTTACGGTGGTTTATATTGCCCATTCCAACCGTTGTTTACGATCTTATTTTGTTAAAAAAAGATAGAGCCAAGTCAGTCAACAACATGCATTCATCATCTGAACGCCAATAACCTCGGCGCATAGGATTGATCCGGACTGCTGCTAAGGGGATCACATTAAGTTGCCGTCAGATTGATATTTCTCAGGCGTCTATATTGCTTCCTCTTTTGTCTCGTCTTTTCACTTCAACATCCAGGTCTTTACGAAAAATATCCTTCATCTCTTGGTAATGCTGGTCAATGGCCTGCTCATCCCAAGGATCGTTTTTCATCATTAAATACTGTTTGATACTGTCAATGGTGTTCTTTCTGTAGTATTCCTTCTTCGCCTGCGGCATGAAATTGCTCAAACGGGAGTTCTTGCTGTGGCTGATCAGGCAGAGGTTGCCGAAGGAGTTGAGAATAGTAACAGGCAGTATATCTTGTCCAGTAAGCGGCTTCTGGGGGTAATAATGCTCCACAGAACTACGGAACGTGAATTCATAGGCTTTGATGATGGAATCAGAATCCTTGTGATTCAACCAAAGCAAATAGTCGAGATAGTTAAACACGAGGTTGTTCTCTATTTTCCCGAATGACAGCCGGTCTTTAGCACCTGCCAATACTGTTAACTCTGACTTACACTCTTCATTCGGCTTACTTTCATAAATAATCTGATAATAGTCCGGCTCACCATGTCCCCCGAGGAACCGATCAAACACAAACGCCCTCGCCACCCTTCTTAAATATCCTAGATATTGACGAGGAGACAATTCGTCTCCCATATACAGCTTGGAATTTTTATTGTCCTGTCTATACAACCAGAACAATGCGGCGTTGAGCCAGTGTTTGTAAACCAGTGTCGGGAACGATACGTGAAATGCGGCCAAAAGCATAAGAATGTTGCGGTTGATAGTATCCTGGCCATTTTCTTCCCCGAATGTGTTAACGTAGTAACCTCTTTCGGAACGCCTCTTTTGCCCGCCTTCGGTCCACTTATAGCGCTTCAGGCTCCATCCATCCTTTCCCCTGATAAATTCCCTTTTGAGAATATAGTTGTCGTACAGGTACTTACATTTCAGCAGAGCAAAACCGAAGCTCTTCACACGGGTCGGATCGTCCCTTCTGATCAATTCGTCCTCAAATATGATGATGAGGCGTTTGTCGTCGAGAGGGATGTCCTTCCCTGTGGAAACTCGCAGAACATGCAGGAGAAAGTTCGGGAAGTTGATAACGGAATTGAACCTTTCGGAAACCTCGTCATCACCCTGCGATTCCCCTGTCGCCAGGCCAACATGGGAAAAAATGTCCGTGAGCGTCATGGAACCCACGTCTCCTTCTCCTCTTTGTAAGCCGTTGGAGACAGCATTCTGGACATCATCAAAAGTCTTCGGCAAAAACAGGCCCCAATTCTTTAGCCCAAACAACTCGTGCCGCTGTTCCGGAGTAAACCCCGCCTGGACGTACTTCTCCATATTGGCGCAGGCCTCCCAAATAAGATGAAAACAGTCCTTGCTTCGTGTTCGGTCCTCGTTGTCCGGGATCCGGTTCAGTACCTCCAGAAGACGCGACTTGAGGACCTCGTGCTTTTCCAGTTGCTCTCCTCTGTTGTTCATGATCTCGAAGTAATGGTTCAAGTCTGTATCATGGGGTACAGTGACCCGCATGATCTGGACCTTCTCAAAGAGATACTCCGAAAAGACAGCTTCTGAAACCCTATGCTCTGTAAGCTTCTGCGGCAGCACCTTCTGGATAATTCGATACCCGTTGAGAATTGCAGAGTTGATGTCTCCGGACGGCAATGTATCGGTGTGATTGCTGAATATTGCCGAAAAGGTCCGCTGAGAATGCTCCCGGCACTCGAAGTCCAGCGCCAGACGGCGATACCATAAAGCATTGTGTTTCGCCTCATTTTTCAGAAACGATACGAGCAGAGACAGAGTCGTGAGTCGTTGCTGGCCGTCTATGGTCTCATATACGGTGGCACCATGGGCGGCAGGACGTTCAAAGACCACCAAAGTTCCGATATAGTAATGTTGTTCTCTGTTGCTGTAGTCAATGACATCCTGAATAAGTTGGGTGATCTCCCCCTCATCCCATGCATAGTTGCGCTGATACATTGGGATTCGGTAGAGCACATCGCCTTCGAGCAAGCGACGGACCGAGAGCTGTTCAATGTGATTGTTCATAGTACCTCATCTCCTTGAACAGCTCCTCAATCTTCTCGGTTTTGCTGGAACGGATCTGGGTGACAACCGGCAGGCTGTACCCCAAAAAGTCACTTGGATGCGTAGTATCCTTAAGCCTTTTAAACAGATTGTTTTCCAATACATAGTTGTCCATACTGGCAAGTTGGAGAACCTGCATCTGCAAACGCAGGCTGTAGGACCAAATAAAAATCTTCTCGATTGCCCGGAAAATTTCGGCAAACCCAAACTTGTCAATGTAATAGATGAGCAGGCAGTCGAACATGACCCGGACATACCGGTCACCAGTACGGTTCCTTCCCTCGTAGGTGGTGATTGCCTTAAAAACTTTTAAGGAGAATCCGTTGAGGTTTGTCTTCCCGATACGCTTCTTCAATGAACCGATATCAACGGCCCAACCGACCTCGCCAAGATAGTGATCCGTCATCTCGAAAAAACGGCGACCGTTAATGATGATTTGGTCGAGGTAAAAAGGGAAGGACATCGTGTGACCATCTATCTTCCGCTCATAGCCGCCGTTGTAGTGGTCAACGAAGTGATGGGCCAATCGGAGATGTTCGATATAGGGGTAGTTTGAAATGGTCTCGATGTTGACGCCCTTGAAAAGGTCTGAATCTTCCTTTCCGAAGTATCGAGCAGGCTCCCCCTTGGTCCAATTGCGGATACGGTACAGGTATTGAGCGAAGAGTGTCGATAGTTCCGCGGTCTCGCTTTTCTCCCATTTTGATACTGTGTCTTTCTTCAGATGGTCCTCGTGGGCGCTGAACTCGCGCAGGTGGAAGGCCTTGAGCAAATCGTGGGGTTCCAGATCCTTGCCTCGGGCGTTCTGCGAATCGAAGAACTGGAAGGCCACGGAGATATCAGTGAGGGTGAAGGTGACGACCTCACAGCGATTAAGTAGGAAGTTGATCTTCTCTTCATCAAAATCCGCACGGCCTATGATGCGGGCGATTTCAAGGTAATTGGCGCGAATGTTCACCCTGGAAATGTCGCTCTCAAAGCGAGGAATGACCATCTTTCGTTTAAGCTCATCCAATTGCTCTTTCAGATCGTTTCGTTCCAGTCTGTCGCGGCGCAATCGGATCAGAGCGTGAACCGCCAGCATCAGCGTGATAGTGCGTTGTTGGCCATCCACGATGTTCTTCTGGCGGTCATCGAGATGAAAGACGATAGTGCCTAAGCGGTAGGAGGTCTTGCTTCTGAAAGCGGCGATATCCGAGAAGAGCTGGCCGACGTGGCGGCTGGTCCATTTGTAGGGGCGCTGGTACTGGGGGATGGCAAGGTTGGAATCAGCCAGGAGCTGGCGGACAGATATAATCCCTTTTTGAAGGGTTGAGGCCACTGCGGTCATGCCCCTCGTTTTGCCGGTTAAGAGTTCCTGCATTACAGTCTATTTGATATCCTTACTTTGTTGCGGTGCTCTTCATGAGTGGCTATTTCGCTGGCCTCATAGATAATTAGTTTTCTTGGATGTCCAGAGTCAATAACAGAAATGTTAGACGCAATGGCATAAATTTTTTTTCTACCATATTTTTGCATAATCTTTTTGTCAAATGTTTTGGTTAAGATAAGACAGCAAATGTTTATTCACAGGCGTCGACACTGGCTATAGTGACTCTTTACGCATACGGATGCCTTAAAAGATCCAAGCAGTACAGCTACAACATCTGTCCGTGAGATGGAAGTTACGCTGCCCCTAAATCCTAACAACAAAAAAGCAATTTCATATTTAACCTAATCCATGAACATCTTTGCCTCTGTCTTTAGAGGTCAAAACTGAGCTTCTTCCTGAATCTTGTATGGTATCTGAAGCCTTTGACGATAATAGATGCTCCTATTCCAACCCCAAAGAATTGATCCGATCAACTGCTCTCAACTTATGATCATTAAGGAGATGGGTATACCTCTGCACCATCTGCATTGTCTTATGCCCAAGTATCTCCGCGAGTGTTCGGATATCTACACCTGCCATTAGGAGATGACTGGCAGCAGTATGGCGAAGATCATGGAGATGGAGATCATCAAGTCCGGCTTTTTTTCTTACTGTTCCAAAGGAACGTTTGAAGTGGTTGCATGGAATATCAAGGACTTTCCTAGCCTCTTTACTACTCTGGGGAAGAAAAACATACATATCCACCTGCGCTTCATTCGGCCTGATTGATCGAAGAACATTTTCCGCCATTTCGGTGAGCGGCACATACCGCATGTCGGTTTTGGTGACTTGAAGTTTGACAAGGCGTCCATCCAAATCGACATCCCCCCATTGCAAGCCTGCTGCTTCACTTGGCCGCATGCCGGTATGCATGAGAAGAAGTAGGTACGGATAGAGCTTTGTGTTTCGGCTGGTTTTGGCGGCATCAAGCAATCTCTGGGCTTCTTCCTTGGTGAGAAAGCGTGTGCGGTTATTATCTACTTTTGGTCGTCGTACTTGTGGAACCGGATTTTCCACCGGCAAGCCCCACTCGCGCCGTGCCACACTGAACAAATGTGAGACAAGGGCGAACTCTTTTTGAATAGTCGACGGAGAAACAGTTTGTATACGCTTGTCACGGTATTCTGCCAGACGTTGAGGATTTATGGCCGCCAGGGACATCTCCGAACCGAACCCTTCAAGGAGCGCCTTTGCCGATATCTTATCACGACTCTCGGAATTTGGCCGTTTGGTCGTTGAGACACGAGCCAGATATTGGCTCAAAGCATCCGCGAATGTGAGATTTTCTGCTGGCCGCACATCTTGGTAGCGCCCCATCCGTATTTCTTTTTCTGTGTCGGCAGCCCAGGTTCTTGCCTCTCCCTTGGTATCAAAAGTTCTGGCCAAAGTGGGAAACCCTTTTACTCGTACTGTGGCTGTATAGGTTGTCCGTGTTTTCCCTTTGTAAGTTTGGATACGTGCCATCGCATTGGACTCCCAATCTTTTTTGAGGAATTCTTTACTCCACTTTTACTCCATTTTTACTCCAATTCAATATCAATTGATAGCAGAATAAAGCAGGAAACAGCAAAAGCAAGTGGAGTAATTCACAAAAGAAAAGGGGCTAACCAGTTATTATCTCTGGATAACCCCTTATTTTACTGGTACCCTCGGCGCGAATCGAACGCGCGACACCAGGATTAGGAATCCTGTGCTCTATCCCCTGAGCTACGAGGGCAATATGAATTGTTTTGATAACGCGCAATAATAACCAAGTTTTTCCAAAGCGCAATCACTATTCATTCCGCCGGCGTGGAATCCGGTCGGTTCATCTTATCTTGGTCATAAATTGCTACGATTGATCGCTACTTAATAATGATTCTCCATCTTCTATCGTATTTCCTGGATACAGTTCTTCGGTCATACCGCTGTCGATTACACAATTTCGGCCTATTCTCTGTTCGGCTGGCACTTTTGCTTCCTTGCCGATAAGTGTGATCCCGGTATAAAGGTGAGTCGGTGTAAGTCGATTGGCGACAGTGTGATTTTCACCATAGCCGACCACTGCTTTTTCACCTACTGCCACCCGTTTGTCGAGAATTGCCAGATCGACCGTCGCGCCCTTCTTGACAATGCAATCCTGAAAAAGAATGGAATCCTTCACTACGGCGCCTTCTTCGACAATGACCCCCGGGGCGAGCAAGGAATTGATGACCGTGCCCTTAATAATGCTGCCGGCGGAAACCATGCAGTTTTTCAAGTGGCAGCCGAGCTCAAAACGTGCCGGTGCCCGGTCGGCGGGCCGGCCACCAGCTTCGATATTGGTTCTGATCTGCCAATTCTGGGGGGAAATTCCACTGTCCTTCTTCAAGACATCCATATTGGCTTCCCAGTAGGCCGGGATTGTCCCGACGTCACGCCAATACCCATAAAATGGATAGGCAAAGACATCGTCCTCGACAATGGCCCGTGGCAGGATATCAATGCCAAAATCATTTTCGTCCCGATCACGGGACAGTGTGTTGAGCAAGTAGTCATAAGAAAAGACATAAATGCCCATCGACGCCAGGTTCGTTTTTGGCTTCTTCGGCTTTTCCTCCCAGCCGATAATTCTATCATTCTTGTCGACTATGCCGGCACCAAACTGGTGCATTTCGCTTTTCGGCACAATCATCATCGCCACGGTTATATCGGCTTTTTTCGAGCGATGGTACTCGATCATGGCATCGAAATCCATATGGTAAATATGATCGCCGGAGAGAATGACAACCTCCTCTGCCGGATGAGCCTCGATATAATCGATATTTCTTCGGACCGCATCGGCGGTGCCACGATACCAGTCCGATTCCTTTTCACCCGTTCGCGGCGGAAGAATGCTCACCCCCCGGCTTCTCCCGGTGAAATCCCAGGCCTCGCCCATCCCCAAGTGACTCATGAGGGACAGCGGTTTGTATTGGGTCAGCACTCCAACCTTTTTCAGTCCGGAATTCATCACGTTACTGAGACTGAAGTCAATTATCCGATAAATTCCACCAAAAGGAACAGCCGGCTTGGCACGCTTTTGCACCAGAATATTGAGCCGGCTGCCGACGCCGCCGGCCAGAATGAGCACCAGCGCCTCTTTTGTTCTCTTCATCGCAGCACCTCCCCTTTTTTGACACAGGCAGGCCAACTGGTATCGGCCAGCCGGGGATAAATTGTCGCCCCTTCACCGATGACTGTATTTTCCGGGATCGTATTGTTCCAGCCGACAACCGTAACATTGGTCTTTTCGTCGCAGACTTCAGGCCCGACTCTGGCATTCCTGCCGAAGGAATTATTCACATCGGCGACAACTTTATTGAGTCGGCAGTTCTCCCCGACAACGTTGCTGAAAAAAAGTATTGAATTCTCGACCACTGCTCCTTTTTTGACATGGACACCAGGAAACAGGATCGAATTCAGCACCGTGCCGCCGATCTTACAGCCATTGTACACCAGACTGTTGTGGACTACGGCATTGTCTCCCATGAGAGCCGGTTCATTGTCCCTTATATTCCGGTGGTCAAGGTTGGTGCGAAATACCCATTTTTCGAGATCTATCTTTGGCTCCGATCCAAGAAGATCCATGTTGGACTGCCAATATTCATTGATTGTCCTGGTATAGCCCCAGTAACCTGAGAATTTATATCCATACACCCGACAGTTCTGTTTGAGCATCATAGGGATGATATCTTTACCGAAATGATAGGAATCGCCCTTCTGGTTGTTCTCCAGGGCCTGGTACAGCACCTCGGGTTTGAAGCAGAGAATGGTCATCGAGGCCCACTCCGACTCAGCCTTCTTAGGTTTTTCCCAGTAGTTGACCAATCTCCCCCCGCGTTCGCCGTCTTCATTGTCAAGAGCCGCGACTCCGAATCTGGAAGCCTCATTTAAGGGGACGCGGGTAAAAGCCACGGTAAGGTCGGCATTTTTTTCCGTGTGATAGGCGATCATATCCTGATAATCCATTTTATAGATATGGTCGCCGGACAGGATCAGAATTTCTTCCGGGCTGTAATATTGGACATAATCAAGATTTTTGTAGATGGCATCTGCCGGGCCGCGATACCAGTCGGCAGTCGCTTCGGAACCGAGAAAAGGCGGCAGCACGGATATATGGCGATATCGCCCGATCATATCCCAGGCAGCCCCGTTACCAATATGATTGATGAGGGAGTAACTCCGGTATTGGCTGAGAATGGCTACCTGCTCGATACCTGAATTCATCAGGTTGCTCAGCGAGAAATCGATGACCCGGCCAACACCGCCGAACGGAACTGCCGATTTAGGGCGGTAATACGTCAGGACATTAAGCTCATCGACCCGACCGCCCGCAAGGATCATTGCCAGCGTAGTTGGTTTCAGCATAGGTTTTCCTCATAAAGAGAAGGCTGACTCAAGAATGCTCTAAGACTCTGATCTTAAAACATTCTCTCCCGATATCCTTTTCATATGGTAAAGGATATCGGACCTATGCGCAACCATGCAGAGGAAAAAAATCCAAAAAAATCAAAAATGGTGCATAACGAATTTCTTGAGGGTTTCCGAGGTAAATTCCTTCTCGCCCAACTGCAGATTCTTTAGAGGTATTTCAGCCCGTGCTGCACCTTTATGGCCGCCGGCAGATCCCAGTGAACCAAAAATCCGCTCTGCCAGTTTTCCGGCGCTTTTTCGATACCCGTCACACCGAAAGATAACCACCAGTTTCTCTCCATGGATTCCGGACACGAACACCCAGTCTATTTCACCCACATGATTGAGAAAATCTGCGACAATCACAAGGACATCGGGGCTTCTCACCCGACCCAGATGGGCATAATACCGTCCCTTGGAGTATTTCAGTTCCGCCAGGGCAGTGGCGAAGTACTTCAATTCCGATTGCCGCAGGTCGGTGAGCTCAAACTTTCTGACCAGATCCCGGTTTGCAATATTGAAGAGATACCGAAAGGAGATGCCGTCGGCCAGAACCGATTTCTGCTCAAAATCCTGGGTATCGACTTTAATCCCGTAAAAAAGAGCGGTCGCCAGAGCGACGGAAGGTTTCATTCCGGCAGCCCGCAGATACTCGACTGCCATGGTCGAAGTGGCACCGTATTCCGGCCTGATATCGACAAATTCCACGTTGGAGATGTTTCCCAACGGATGGTGATCGATAATCGCGTGAATCTTAATTTTCTCAAAACAGACCAGATGATCGGGCTGTGAATCGACCATCACCCTTTTACCGTAGTTCTCCAGCTTGACGTCTTTCAGCCGGACAAGAGGAATTTTCAGTCGTTCGACCATCGCCATATTATTGAGCCGCCTGATCTCATTGGGATGGGCAATTGTAACGCTTTTCACCTTGTATCGCAGAAGCCTTTTGACCGCCATCGCAGTTGCCAAGGCATCGGGATCGGCATTGATTATAACCAGAACCGAATCTTCCTTCTCAAAAATGCTCCAGAAGGCAAGCAACCTATTTTTTGCTGTATTCTTAAGAGGTTGACTACAGGGAAGAAGAGGATCTTTTTTCTTTTGCTTGTGCGCCATAAATGGTAACAGTGGTAGAGGGGAAAGAACTGGGACTGATCTCCGGCCGTCCAACCGGACTACTCTCGCCATATACTTCATATCAGTGTGCTCCCGTTGCAACCAGTCAACTTGTCAAATCTGAAGAACCTTCCAGAAAATCGAACGCTGTCGATTACATCCCTGAAAACCAGCCACCTCCAGTAAAAATAGGTTCTGCTCAACCCCTCGGATAACTCTCTAAAACAGAACGGTCCAGCGTTTTAAAAAGCCTTGGAAACGGCCCTTGAAACGCCACAGTAAATTCCGAATATACCACATAGATTACAAAGATTGCAAGACCTTGTAAAATTCATCAGGTTACGGCGAGGCCAGTCTTGACGGCTGAGACCGATAATGTTACCTACAGTTGAACTCCGTTTCGCGAGGCAGCAATGAATATGGAGAAAATCTTTTTATAAAAATTGATCTGCAGAGCTTTACACCCTTTTTCCTTCTTTCCGAAGACCCTGCAGTTCCTGCATAATCGAGGATCCGTAGCTTACGATCATGCATATATACTATTAAGCATTCCTCGAGTATTAATCGTCGGAATGTTTCGTTTAAGAGGTCTTGTTTGATTCTACTCAATCGTTATCTGCTCAGCCAGTTTGTCAAATATTTCTTCACGGTCAACTGCGGCTTTGTTGCAATGTATCTGCTCGTTGATTTCTTTGAGAAATATGACGACTTCATGAATGCCGGCAAGCCGGTCAGGCTTGCACTCGAATATTTTTTCCTCACTATTCCTTTTATAGTGGATCAGCTGGGGCCCGTCTTTATCCTTCTTGCCGGAGTGATAACCCTGGGGATACTGACGCATTCCAACGAACTTACCGCACTCAAAGCAGGTGGTGTGCCCCTGCGATTTATTATTCGACCCATTCTTATCGGTTCGATAATCTTCACAGGACTCTTTGTGGTATCGGCCCAGTTGCTCTTACCAGTTACCATTGCTCAAACCAACAGCATCTGGTACGAACAGCTGAAAGGCAAGGTTCCTTTGGGAATATTGCGGAACAACAGGTATTACTATAAAGGAGCGGACGGTTTTTATTCCTTCGGCTGGCCAAGCCCGCAATACTACATCTTTAAGGATTTTTCGTATTCGCGCTGGGATGAAAACTACAATATCGAGTCATTGATAACGGCCAACTTCGCCGACTGGAATGAAGAGAACGACAGCTGGATCCTGAAAAACGGCCAGATTCAACAGCAAGAGGGTTCTCTACAGTACTCAATCACAAATTTTGATGTAAAGGAGATCCACCTGCCGGAGCGACCGGAGGATTTTCTTGTTCCTGTCAACAAGTCGGCGGAACAATCGCTGACAGACCTGTATCGGGAGATCGGCCGAACAGAAGTAGCCCACGAGACCCAGGCAGCATTGACCAGTTTTCTCATGCGAATTTCCTACATTCTTCTGGGCATCCCCCTTCTGCTGCTAGGCCTCCCCATCCTGCTCTACTCCTACCGTAAATGGGGAAGGGATCTTTCTGTTGCAATTCCTGCAAGCTGCGGTCTCGCTTTTGTCGCCTGGGGAATGTGGGGTGCGCTGCAGTCCTTGGCTAAAGCGGGATATGTCTCTCCTTTCGCTGCAGCCGCAAGCATTCACATTATTTTCTCAATAATGGGTCTGATCCTTCTCATCAAAAACGATCGCTAGGAGCGAGCAAAAAAGGCCGCATGGCGAGATCTCTCGCCATGCGGCCTCATATTTCCGGCAATTATCAGTTCTGCAAAAATAAATTATTCGGCGATGGAAAGCAACTCCACATCAAAAATGAGTACTGAGTTCGGCTCGATCATAGGAGCCGCTCCATTCTCTCCGTAGGCTAATTCCGGAGGAATGACAATATGCAGTTTGGACCCTACGTTCATAAGCTGCAGGGCTTCGCTCCACCCCTTGATCACCTGATCCACCTGAAACTGAGCGGGTTCGCCATGTTTTTCGGTACTGTCGAAAACGGTGCCATCGACCAGCTTGCCGACATACTCAACTTTGACTGTATCTCCCGGCGAAGGCTTTTTGCCTTCTCCCTGCTTGACGACTTCATACTGCAGTCCGCTTTCGGTGACAATGACACCTTCTTTCTTTTTATTCTCGGCAAGAAACGCCTCTCCGGCCGCCTTGTTTTTGGACTTCATCTCTTCCATTTTGGCCATCTGCAGAGCCTGCATCTTTGCCGCAAACTCTTTTTTCACTGTGAGCATTTCCTCGGGAGTCAGAACCGGCTCCGTCCCTTTGAAGGCATCTTCGATACCAATGATCAGAAATTCTTTCTGGATATCCCCCCCCGCTTCCTTAAAGTAGTTTCCAACCTCATAGCCCATGCTGTAGCTGAGCTTGTCTTCAAAAGACACAGGGGGGGCGGACAAGGACAAACCCGGCATGACCAGGCAAATTCCCAAGACTGCCGGCATAAAATAATTTTTCATCATGAGCTCCTATTTCAGGTTAATGAGAATACGGCGTTTACGACCTAAGTCGCGTTCAAAGTAATGCCAGGAAAGCAAAAGACATCCTTACAACCTTACGATACAATCACCAAGGTGATTCCCTTGTTGTTTCTGTTTAGATTTGCGTCCGAACCAAGCCGCGGAAAACGCTGCAACAATGATTTGACCTGTCCCGATCTTTTATGATAATTCTCACCGGCGATATAGTCCCTGATCAATCTGCTGTTTTTCATATGATCGAGCGTCTTTCTGCACTCCGACCTGATAACACCACCCTTGCCGCTCGAGCCATAGCCGTGGATGATGGTAAGAACTGCGACTTTATTGAGTATCGCATCATCGATTACCTCGGTCAACCGATGCAGGGCAACGTCGAGGACCGGCCGCCCCGCTTCAAGATTGACGGATTTATGGACAAACGGTTTCTCCGGTTTATTTTCTGTCTCCGGCTGAGTATTTCCACAATACGGACAGCTCCCTGAAACGGCTTCCCGTTCATTCCCGCAGACATGACATATGGTCATCATGTTTCACCTTTTCGCCAGCGCGAGGCTACAGTCTCCTGACGGTAATGACAGCAGGGAGTTGCCGCAAATGCTGCATCAGAGTGTTCAGATGTTCGAGATGCCCCACTTCGAGCGAAAGAGTCATTTCAGCCAGGTCCGTCGGGGTGGTATGAGCGGAAATATCGACAATATTGGCATTGTCGAGACTGATGGCCCCACTGATCTCGGCAAAAATACCACGTTTGTTTTCCGCACTGATGTGGATCCCAACCTTATACGACTTCTCCGCTATACCGGTCCAGGAGACATCCAGCCAGCGTTTAGGGTCGGAACTGAGCAGGTTGGCACAATCGGCCTTATGCACGGAAACACCGCGGCCCATCGTAATGAAACCGACAATCGGGTCTCCCGGCAGAGGCTGGCAGCACTGACTGATTTTGACCAGCATGCCGTCGATGCCGTCAATCTTGATGCCGGCCTTGCCGTGCCCTTCTTCCTCGCTGCTGTGCTGGCTGACCATGAGGCTGGCCAGTTCTTCGGGCGGCAGATCGATATTCTGCTCATGATCTTTGCGCAGTTCGGCCGGCTCAAGTCCCTTTGTCAGCTGCTGCAGGGTGATCACCCCGCTGCCGACCTTGACCAGCAGATCTTCAAGGGAATTGCACCGCAATTGCTTGAGCAACAACCGGATGTGGCCGCTTTTTATGATCTTCTTCAGAGAGGTGTCATACTTGCGGATCTCTCTTTCGCAGATTTCCCGACCGAGCTTGAGCGCCTTTTCCTTTCCTTCGCGTCTCAGCCAGGATCGTATCCTGGTCCGTGCCCGGCTGGTCTTCACCAGATCAAGCCAGCCCCGTCGCGGGACCTGGCTGGGAGAGGTAACTATCTCGACAATATCGCCGGTCTGCAATTGATATTTAAGCGGCACCTGCCGACCATTGACTTTTGCCCCGACACAGCGATCCCCCACTTCGGTATGAATGGAGTAGGCAAAATCTATGGGGCAACTGCCGAGAGGAAACTCTTTCACCTCGCCGGTAGGAGTAAGGGCATATACCTCCGGATCGTACAGCTCGCCAATGAGGCTATCAAGGAATTCGCGAGGATCTTCAACCTCCTGGAGTGATGCGACAAGCTTTTTCATCTCCCGAAACAGCTTGGCATCGTTCTTATTTACTTTTTGACCTTCTTTATAGGCCCAATGAGCCGCAACGCCTTCCTGCGCGACCCGATCCATTTCATCGGTACGAATCTGGATCTCAATAAAATGATCTCGAGGCCCGATGACTGTAGTATGCATCGACTGGTAGTTGTTGGCCTTGGGAACGGAGATAAAATCCTTGATCCGGCCGGGAACCGGAGACCAGTCGCCGTGGATCGTGCCGAGCGCTTCATAGCACTCGTTCACCGTCCCGACAATAATCCGGAAGGCTACTTTATCGTATACCCGTTCGAGGGGAATATTCTGGGCGATCAGTTTCTTATAGATGGAGTAGAGGTGTTTCGGCCGGCCGATGATGCGCATCGGCTTGATGCCACTCTCTGCCAGTTTCTCGTAAAGAATCTTTATGACTTCATCGACATATTTCTGGCGTTCATCGAGCGAACTCTCCATCTTATGGGTCAGCTCGTAGTGCTCTTCGGGATGGATGAACTTGAACGAGTGATCTTCCAGTTCCCTCTTCAACCAGTCGATACCGAGACGGCTCGCCAAAGGGGCATAGACATCCATGGTTTCCCTGGCAACATCAAGCTGCTTTTCCCTATCGACCATATCAAGCAGGAACATATCGAGCAGCCTGTCGACCAGCTTGACCAGCAATACTCGAATATCGGAGGCGATGGCCAGCAGCATTTTCCGAAGGTTTTCGGCCTGACTCGCCAGCTTGCTGTTGTACTGAACCTGCGTGATCCGGGTAGACCCTTCGACAATCACCGCGACATCCCTGCCGAATTTTTCCTCCAGTTCCTCGACGCTTACCCCTTCTTTCAGAACGCCGTGCAGCAAACCGGCAAGAATCGTGTCAAGATCAAGGTGCATGGAGGCCAGCGTCGAGGCCACCTCCAGCAGATGGATGATATACAGTTCGCCGGAAAAATGCCGCTGCCCCTTATGCACCCGGGTGATGATCTCCCAAGCCTCGTCAATACGGGACAGATCGACGCCCTGCAGATAATTGGACGTCAGGATTTTCAGTCCGTTCGTGTTGATGGTCGTTTCGTTTGCCATTGACTGGAATGTCGGTGCTACTGCTGTTTGAGTTCAGCAGAAATTCTTGCATGCAAGGATGCAACTGCCTGGTCCGGTGTCATTTCCTCGGTTATCCCGTCGCTGCGCCGGCGTATCTCGATTTTTCCGCTTTTCAAGAAGCTGTTGCCGACCGTCAGCCGGTAAGGAATGCCCAGGAGGTCGGCATCCTTGAATTTCAGGCCCGGCCGTTCATCCCGGTCATCGATAATGACTTCCAGTCCTGCAGCCTGCAGTTCCCGATATACTTTTTCTGCAACGGCTGTAAGGGCCTCATCTTTTATTCCGAGATTCAAAACAATAACCGTATAGGGGGCAAGCGGCATCGGGAAGACGATGCCGTTCTCGTCATGGTTCTGCTCAATCGCCGCGGCTACCACCCGGCTCACTCCTATGCCGTAGCAACCCATGACAAAATGCTTTTCCTGGCCGTCACTGTCCTGGAATGAGGCATTCATCGATTGCGAGTAGCCTGTGCCCAGCTTGAAAACATGTCCCACTTCGATTCCTTGAGTCATCTCAAGCCTGCCGCCACATTCCGGGCAAGGATCTTCGGCGGTAATCTGCCGCAGATCGGCAACCGCCTCAACCTGAAAGTCACGGCCGAAGTTGACATTCTTCAAATGATAATTTTTCTCGTTGCCGCCGACGTAAAAATTGCGCATCTCCGCCACTTCCTGATCGGCAACAACTCGAATAGAAATGCCAACCGGCCCAAGGTACCCGGTTGGTACCCCTGTGGCGTTGAATACCTCAAGGTCATCGGCCATTTCCACATCGGCGACACCAAGAAGATTCTTCAGTTTAACCTCTTCCACCTCATGATCGCCACGGACCAGCACCGCAACAGGGTTTCCGTCCGCTTTGAAGACCAGCGTCTTGACCAGCCGGGAAGACTCTATGCCGAGAAAGTCACAGACCGCATCCACCTTGCGTTTGCCGGGAGTCTCGACTTTTTCAAGATCTGCCGGGGCTTCCGTCGTTGCCGATGCCACCAGTTTCACTACCGCTTTTTCCATATTGGCGGCATATTCGCAATCCTTACAGATAACAATGGTATCTTCGCCGGTTTTGGCAAGGACCATGAATTCATGGGAAAAGCTGCCGCCGATCGCCCCTGAGTCAGCCTGCACGGCACGGAATTCGAGGCCGCAGCGGGTGAATATCCGCTTATAGGCGTCATACATTTTCATGTAGGAAATTCCCGCCGCCTCGTCACTGACGTCGAAAGAATAGGCGTCTTTCATGATGAATTCCCGACCCCGCATGAGACCGAATCGAGGCCGGATTTCGTCGCGGAATTTGGTCTGAATCTGATAGAGATTGACCGGCAGGTTCCGATAGGAATGGAGTTCCTTGCGGGCTATGTCGGTAATGACCTCCTCATGGGTCGGCCCCAGGCACGACTCCCGCTCATGCCGATCGTGAAAACGGAGCAGTTCCGGACCATATTTTTCATATCGTCCGGTCTCTCTCCACAGATCGGCAGGCTGCACCATGGGCATCAGCAATTCCTGGGCACCGGCCCGGTTCATCTCCTCCCGGACGATATTCTCGACTTTGCGTATGGCGGCGAGACCAAAGGGAAGATATGTATAAATGCCGGCGGTAAGCTTGCGCATGAATCCGGCTCGCAGCATGAGCACATGACTTACAACTTCGGCTTCGGCAGGGCTTTCCTTGAGAGTCGGCAACAGTATCTGAGAATAACGCATAGTGTTCTTTTCCGTTTTCGATTGATCTTAAATTACAACTTCTTTCACACGGCCGGGGCTTAAAGGAGGATACTGGTTACTTTTTAGCAGAATTCTGCCTTTTTTGCCCCTCTTCTTCCATCTTTTTCAGCTCTGCCATAAAAACTTCCATGAGCTCTTCTTCTTTGACTTTTTTCCAGATTTCACCTTTCTTGAAGATGATGCCCACTCCATTTCCACCGGCCACACCGATATCGGCCTGCCTGGCTTCACCGGGACCGTTGACGACACAGCCCATGACCGCTACCTTCAAGGGGCTTACCATAGTCTGCACATACCGTTCGACCTCTTCCGCGAGACCAAACAGGTCAATCCGGGTTCGGCCGCAGGTCGGACAGGAAATAAGCTCCGGCCCGCGCTCACGAATTTTAAGAGACCGCAGGAGTTCGAAACCGACCCTGACCTCTTCCACCGGATCCCGGGTCAGGGAGATACGAAAAGTATCGCCGATGCCCTGGCCCAGCAGGATGCCTAAGGCAACACTCGACTTGACCGTTCCGGCAATCAACCCGCCTGCCTCCGTCACCCCGAGGTGTAAAGGATAATCGGTAATCGCCGAAAGCTTCCGGTAACCGTGTATAGTGGTCAGCACGTCAGACGACTTGATCGAGATTTTGATCTCGTGGAAACCATGATTTTCAAGTAGTCTGACATTGCGCATGGCACTCTCGGTCAAGGCTTCGGTATTTTCGGCTGTGGGGTATCCATAGGTTTTCAGCAGATCCTTTTCAATCGAGCCGCTGTTGACGCCGACCCGAATCGGCACCCGATGAAGTTTTGCCGCAGCTACGACCTGGGCGATCTTCTCCTTGCCGCCAAGATTGCCGGGGTTGATCCGAATGCCATCGACACCGTTTTCCATGGCAGCGATGGCTAGCCGGTGATCGAAATGAATATCGCCAATCAGCGGAATGGTGATTTGTTCCTGAATCTTCCGGATCGCTTCAGCTGCTTCATTATCCAGTACCGCAACACGGACAATTTCGCACCCTGCCGCCTCGAGCCGGTGAATCTGGGCGACGGTTTGCGCTACATCCCTGGTATCGGTATTGGTCATTGACTGGACCGATATGGGACTGTCGCCGCCTATCGTAACCTTGCCGACAGCGATCTGCCGCGTTGCACGCCTGACAATCATTTGTGTATTTCCTGCCCCTGAACCGTGATCGGATTTTTTTTCTTCACTAAATTGAGTTCGGCATCAGAACTTCTGATGTATACCGGGACACCGTCTGCCAGATCAAGTACCTCCCCCCTGACCAGCTTCTCTCCGGCAAGCAGGCCCAGCGAGGCCGCCGAAGGCTCATGGAGTTGCGCCGGAACAATCGTCAACAGCTCGCCGAGGAGAGACCGGAAGACCTCATTATAGACCATAGCCCCATCACCCACCATGACAACCGGTTCGGTCACAAGTGCCGCCAGATCTTCCGGATAAAGGACAGCCATGTCACTGACCCTTTCGACTAACCCTTTATTGCTGCCTTGGTAAAAGGCGGTGTAGACTTCCTTTTTCCGGGCATCGAGCACCGCACAGACAAGCTTATCCGTAATGCATTTACAAGCAAGGGCGTCCAGCGTGGAAATGCCTACGAGAGGTTTTCCGGCTGCAGCCGCTAGACCCTTGGCGGTTGCCAGCCCGATCCGAAGACCGGTGAAACTGCCCGGACCGATGGATATCGCGATGCCGTCGATTGCCTGCCAGGAAGTTACGGTCTCACTCATCAAAAGATCGATGATCGACAGCAGTCTTCTTGAGTGGGTCACTTTGCCTGTAAGACTGAATGCCGCGACGACCTTTCCTTCTTGCCGGGTCCCGGCGGTGAGGGCCACGGAACTGCAGGGTGTTGCCGTATCGAGCGATAAAATGAGCGGGGTCTTTCGATCCATCAATGCAACAGCCTGACTATATCATTGTAAAAGACGAAGATCATAAGAGTTGCAAGAAGACCGATCCCCACCTGCTGAGCGACTATCTGGGCTTTCTCGTTCAGAGGTTTGCGCCGTAGCCCTTCAATGGTGAGAAAGACCAGATGGCCGCCATCGAGTACCGGGATCGGCAGAAGATTGAGAATCCCGAGGTTAACACTGAGCAGCGACATGAAATAGATCAGATTTAACCATCCGGCCTTCATCTGCTCGCCGGCGATCTGGGCAATAAGAATAGGTCCGCCGATTTCCGAGGCAGGGACCACCTGCTGAATGATCTTCCAAAAACCCATGGCCGTGAGACTGATATACATCCAGGTCTGCAGGCAGGCATTTTCAAGGGAAGCGATGAAGCTGCTCGATTCCCAGATAAGTTCATCAGCCTTCATGATCCCTATCATGTAACGTTGTTCGACTTCTTCGCCGAACACATTTTTCACGGCGTCAATAGCCGGAACAACTTCAAAAGTAAGACTCTCTTCCCCACGCTGAACGACAATCGACAGGGGAGAGCCGGCGCTGCTTTTGACACCTTCGAGGACATCTTGCCAACTCTGCGTTTCCCGGCCATTGATCCGCAGGATTTCATCGTCATTTTGCAAGCCCGCCTGCGCCGCCGGAGAATTCTCATTTACTTTGCCGATACGGGTGGTATCGACCGGGGTGGGAATACCAACAAAGGAAAAAACCAGAAAAAACAGCAGCACTGCAAACAACAGGTTGAAAAGGGGCCCGGCAAGAACAATAAAAAAACGTTGCCATACCGGCTTGTGGGCAAACGACACCTTCTTGTCTGCATCGCTGATCTGCTGTTCATCGGGATTTTCGCCGAACATCTTGACGAAGCCGCCAAGCGGAAAGGCGGAAATGACATATTCGGTTTCCCCGTAAAATCTGCCGACAAGCTTTGGTCCAAAACCCAGCGAAAATTTCAGGACCCGGACGCCAAAGAGTTTGGCGAAGAGAAAATGGCCGAGTTCATGGACGAAAATAAGCATGCCAAGAACGAGTATGAACGAAAAGAGTGTAGTCATAGTGGAAAAACACAGGTGGAGAAGGCGAATCTCCATCACGCAGTTAAATTAATCTTACCGCAGCCCTTTCAGAATAAAGGCGCTCGCTGCCTTTCGGGCAGCAGCATCGGCATGCAGGATATCTTCGAGACTTTCTTCACTTCCTTGCTCTACAATATCCATTGTTCGGGAAACTGTCTCAGCAATTTGCGGAAAACCGATGCGCGACTCAAGAAAAGCGGCTACAGCAACTTCGTTCGCTGCATTCAGGACTGCCGGAATGACCCCTCCCCGGCTCAGAGCTTCAAAAGCAAGCTGCAATGCCGGAAAGCATTGGTAGTCGGGCTCGAGGAATTCAAGACTGGCACACTGGGAGAGCTGCAGAGGTCGCAGCTGCAGGGGGAGCCGTTCCGGATACGACAGGGCATAGGCTATCGGAATACGCATGTCGGGAATCCCCAATTGCGCCAGCACCGAACCATCCTGATACTCTACCAGGGAGTGGACAATCGACTGAGGGTGGACAACCACTTCAATGGCATCGGGGGCAACATCGAAAAGCCATCTTGCCTCAATAACCTCCAGTCCCTTGTTCATGAGAGTCGCCGAGTCGATGGAAATTTTCGGCCCCATGCTCCAGTTGGGATGTTTGAGGGCCTGTTCTTTGGTAACCAGCCTGAGCTGATCCACAGTCATGCCACGAAATGGCCCACCGGAGGCGGTGAGGATGATTTTTTTGAGATCTTTCTTTCGTCCAGCTTCCAGCGCTTGAAAAATTGCCGAATGTTCCGAATCGACCGGCAATAAGCGAACGCCTTTATCCCGTACGGCGGACATAACGATTTTCCCCGCCATCACCAGAGTTTCCTTGTTGGCAAGACCAATATCCTTGCCTGCATCGATTGCGGCAAGAGTCGGCAACAACCCCGCGGCCCCGACCACCGCCGAGATCGTTATCTCTGCAGTCGGAAAGGATGCCACCGATTTGTTGCCCTCAACGCCGGAAACGATTTTCGTGCGGTAGCCATCCGGGAGTAAGAGCGCCAGTTCTTTGGCCCGCTGTTCGTCCAGTACCGATACAAGATCGGGCTGAAATTCCCTGACCTGACGAGAGAGGCTGTGCATATTTGTGCCGGCGGCCATTGCGACAATCTTATAGCGCTCAGGAAACTGTCTGACAACCTCAAGAACGTTCACGCCAATGGAACCGGTGGAACCAAGTAAGGCAATGTACTTCATAGCAGAACAGGCAGGAGGAGAAGATAGTAGAGAACCGGTCCCACGAACAGAAGTGAATCGGCACGGTCGAGGATACCGCCATGGCCGGCCAGAAGCGTGCCGGAATCCTTGGTCCCCGTGCCGCGTTTGATAATCGATTCGGTCAGATCGCCGATTATTCCAACAAGCGACAAGAAGACAGCGGCAATCAAGAGAAATGTCCAGGTGAAGGGAGGATGCAAAATCAGCGCAAATCCGGCGGCTGCCATAACACCGGCGACAATTCCGCCGATCGCTCCCTCGATCGTTTTGTTTGGGCTGATATTGGGGCATAACTTATTCTTTCCAACGCTGCGGCCGACGAAATACGCCCCGGTGTCGGAACATGCGGTGATAGCGGTGCCGATGATCAGCCAACTGCCCCCATCCGGGACAAACCGCAGCAGGACCAAATGGGCGCCAAGGAATCCGATATAAAATAATCCGAACACCAGGCGACAAAAGAGGGCATAGCTGTCAGGTATATTTCGGTAGCGGTAAAGAAAGTAACAGGTCAGAGCGAGAAACGAGAAGAGCAGGGCGGGAGGCAAAACAGCTAGCTGAGGATATATGCAGGCAAAAGCTACCGGTGCCGCAAGACTTATGCTGAGTATCCACCGCTCAAAGAACGAAAGCCTCCGAACATCGGCCATCTTCAGATATTCATCTGCGGCCACCAATACGATCACTACTGCGACCAGGCAGAAGAGCCGCGCAGACCCTTCCAGCAGGAGCAGGAACCAGAAGCCAGCAATCAGTACCCCGGGAACAACACGTTTCATTATCTACTCTGAATGCAGTTGATCTCCGGTGCGACCAAAGCGTCTCTCCCGCGCCTGGTACTCCGTGAGAGCCTGTAAAAATATTTCTTTACGAAAGTCCGGCCACATAGTTTCCGTAAAGTAAATCTCTGCATAGGATAATTGCCAGAGCAGGAAATTAGATAATCTTGCTTCCCCCCCGGTCCTGATGAGAAGATCGGGGTCGGGAATTCCACACGTGTCAAGGTGTTCTGCGATGGTAGTATCGGATACCTCGTCTACATCGAGCTTATTTTCAAGGCACAGTCTACCTATTTTTCTTACAGCCCTGACCAACTCATCCCGACCGCCATAGCTGAGAGCCAGATTCAGAGTGAGTTGGGTATTGGACGATGTTTCCTCAATTGCGTTTATGAGAACATCACGCACCGCTTGCGGTAATCGCTGACGATCACCGATTGACATCAACCTGATGTCATTCTTCTGCATTCTGGGAAGTTCGCCCTCGAGATACCGTTTCAAGATCGACATAAGACCACTCACTTCCTGAGCCGGCCTTTGCCAGTTTTCCGAAGAAAACGCGTATAATGTAAGATACTTGATACCAATTTCCCGACAAGCTTCGACAATCTCCCGAACTGAATCAGCCCCGACTTTATGTCCATATAATCGCGGTTTTTTTCTACTCTGGGCCCACCTGCCATTACCATCCATGATAATGGCAACATGACGAGGGAGACGCGATACATCGATATTGGCACCAGACATATAGTATTCCGTGGGAATTCAGAAGATCAGAAGCTGGATAAAGGCAATGAAGCAGGAATGAATGAGTTTCGACAGCACATTACACTTCCATTACTTCCTTCTCTTTGGAGGCAGTTGCTTCATCGATTTTTTTAATATACAAATCGGTCTCACTCTGCGCCTCCTCCTGATACTTGAATAATTCGTCTTCTGAAATCTCTTTGTCCTTTTTCTGTTTCTTCAGGATCTCAATCGCATCCCGCCGAATATTGCGAATAGCAACGCGAAATTCTTCACTGACTTTTTTCACTGATTTCACCAGTTCTTTACGGCGCTCCTCAGTCAACTGGGGAATGTTCAGACGAATGGTCTTGCCGTCACTGATGGGATTGAGACCGATATCCGACTTGAGTATAGCCTTCTCAATTGCCGGAAGCATTTGAGGATCCCAAGGTTGAATAGCTATGAGCCTGCTCTCGGGAATCGTCAGTGATCCGACTTGATTGAGAGGCATGGTACTGCCATAGGCATTGACGTTTATTCCATCGAGAATAGCCAAGGAAGCCCTGCCCGTCCGGACTTTTGACAATTCCTTCTTAAACGATTCGACGCTTTTCTCCATCTTCTCAGCCATCTCTAAAATCACTTCGCTCATGGTATCATTCCTCTACTCGAAATATTTACTCAATCTCATCCTTAGTCGGCAATGAGTGTGCCCACCTTCTCTCCTAATGCAGCCCGTTTGATATTGCCGGAAACTCCCATATCAAGAACCATAATGGGAAGATGATCCTCTCTCGCCAGAGCAATGCCGGCGGCGTCCATCACCCGTAAACCCTTTTGCAGGACATCATCGTAGGTGAGATAGTCAAATTTTATCGCTTCTTTATCGAGCAGGGGGTCTCGGTCGTATACGCCATCAACCCTCGTTGCCTTAATAACGACATCTGCGTCGATCTCCAAAGCTCTCAGGACGCCGGCGGAATCAGTTGTAAAATAAGGATTGCCTGTACCGGCAGCAAAAATAACGACTCGGCCTTTTTCCAGGTGCCGAGTCGCTCTCCGGCGAATGTAAGGCTCGGAAACCGATTGCATGGGAATAGCAGACATAACCCGGGTGATAACACCTATGCGTTCCAAAGCATCCTGCATGGCGAGACTGTTCATGACAGTGGCGAGCATGCCCATGTTATCGGCCGTTGTCCTGTCCATCCCTTTGCTGGCCCCGGCAACTCCCCTGAAAATATTGCCGGCTCCTATGACGAGCCCTAATTCTGCACCAACCGCAACTACTTCCTTTACTTCTGTCGCAACAAACTCGAGGACTTTGGTGTTTATCCCATAGGAATCATCGCCCATAAGCGCTTCACCGCTGAGTTTCAGAACCATCCTCTTGTACTTTAACTTTTCAGTCATTGTCGTATCCTCAACAGAAAGTAATAAAGATTCAGGTTACCTGCATAGATCATAAATCCAGTATTTTGATCACCTGTTCGGGGCAGTCGATTACTCTGTGCCAACCTGGAACCTGGCAAATTTCTTTACAGAAATATTTTCGCCCATCTTGCCGACCAATGCATTTAACAGATCCTGGATCGAAAGATCGGGATTCTTAACAAACTTCTGTTCTAGCAAAGCAACCTCGGCCAAGAACTTTTCTATTTTACCGCTCACCATTTTCTCGACGATTGCTTCCGGTTTTCCTGATTCCAAAGCCTGTTGAACAAAGATATCCTTCTCACGGGCAATCACATGAGCCGGCACTTCATCTCTGCTGATGGAAATAGGATTAGCTGCAGCAATATGCATTGCTATGTCACGGGCAAATTCCTTGAAATCGTCGTTCTTGGCAACGAAATCAGTTTCGCAGCCCAACTCGACCATGACACCCAGCTTACCGCCGGCATGGATATAGGTTGCTATGACGCCTTCACTAGTCGCACGATTGGCCCTTTTGGCGGCAACCGCTAGACCTTTCTGCCTGAGGAGGTCAACGGCCTTTTCCATATCACCTTCGGTACTTTCAAGGGCTTTTTTGCAATCCATCATCCCAGCTTGCGTTTTATCCCTCAGATCTTTTACCATCTTCGTTGTAATAGCCATGGTAAATCTCCTTTATTATTCTATTTTTAGGTTTTTACCTCAAGAGGTAAAACAGCTTTGAAAAACACTCTTTGTTTTAGATATGAAAAAAGGGGCGGTCTAGCGACAGCCCCTTCTTTCTTAATACATGACCTTATTCCGGAGCTAAACAAGCATAGCCCTGGATATATTAAGCATCGGTTTCAGCCGCTTCACTGTCCATTTCACTTCCGGCATCACCCATAGCTGCAGCGACAGCTTCTTCGGAAGCTTCCTCACCGTCACGCATAGCCTGACCGGCGAGAACTGCTTCAGCGACATGGAAGCTGATAAGACGAATCGACCTGATTGCGTCATCATTTCCAGGGATGAGGAAATCGATGCCATCCGGATCACAGTTTGTATCGGTAATCGCGACAACCGGAACGCCAAGTTTTACTGCTTCACTTACAGCGATATCTTCCTTGCGCGGATCGACTACGAAAATAACCGTAGGAAGGTTGCGCATGTCTTTAATCCCGCCGACATTCCGTTCGAGCTTGATCCGCTCTTTCTCCATCAACAGAATTTCCTTTTTCGGAAATCTGTTTATCGATCCGTCCGCCTGCATCGATTCAATCAACTTCAGTCTATCGATACTGTTTTTAATCGTCTGGAAATTGGTAAGCATCCCGCCGAGCCAGCGGTGGTCGACGTAATACATGCCACAGCGTCTTGCTTCTTCTTTAATGATATCCTGAGCCTGACGCTTAGTGCCTACGAAGAGGATCGTTCCACCACGTTTCACTTCTTCAGTTATAAACTCACAAGCCTTCTCAAAAAGCCTTTTGGTAATGTCTAAGTTTATAATGTATATCCCATTGCGTGGTCCATAAATATAGGACTTCATTTTGGGATTCCAGCGTCTTGTCTGATGGCCGAAATGAACGCCGGCCTGCAGCATGTCTTTTACCGTAACAGTCGTCATAATAATCTCTCCATTTCTGGTTAAGCCTCCATCTTCTTAGATCGTCCAACATCTCGAAACTATGTTGTCCGACACCAGTTGCAAGCGAAGATGTGTGTTTTTAAAAAGGACCTCTTGGTCTAACATACAAAAAGAACAACATGTTTTCATACCATGAGTTTCACCACATTGCAAGTCATGGATAAGGACTTCACACAATTATTGATCATTTTCTCACCAACGAACTCTTTCCGGCAAGGACCAACTTCAGCCATTCAAACCCGAACTTAAGCAGTTCACTGTCGTCGGTATCCATCCTTCTCCGTACCGCTTTATCGATTGAAAATTGTTTCAGAAGCTTGTGTTGTTCTGCAAAGCGCCTGAAACCATTTATATTATAGCAAACGAGAAAGGAGAGTTGCTGCTTTTCTCCGGCCGCACCCTCCCCTTTCCAAGGGTTGGTTGCAAAAAGAGTGTCAATTTCCGCCCAGTAATCATTCAGCACATTAAATTCGAATACTTTTTGATTTCTTGTCCAGCTTTTTACATTAAAGCGTTTTTCCTCTTTGTGCCCGAGACAATATACATGATCTGTCAAAAAATAGTATTCCTCCGGAATTCCATGGAGATTTGTTCTATCAACTGCGCGCTCGAGAGGATATGTACGACAGGCGGAGGGCCGGTCATGATACACCGTGCATCCGCTTGTTTCTAGAAATGGACATTCTTTCCCTTCATCCTTCAGTTTGAGCTTAACCGTAGGGAAAAAGGGATTATCGCCCTGGCAGAGGGTAGTATGCCGCCGAAGAAATTCTTCGGAATCCATACTCACACTGTTTTTGAGTCGAATTATATCATAAGGATAAAGGATGAGATCGACATTTCGACAACACAACGTAAAGCATTCGACCCCCGGATGGCACTCGAACTGAAACTCCCCGTTCCCGATCGGTACCATATTTTCTGGAAATTCTTTCTCCTTCATTTTTATACAGACTCCTTTAATGAAGAAATCATTTCACAAAAAAAAAGCTGGCTGGAACAGAGTTCCAGCCAGCTCGATTTTCTTGTATCTGCCATGCTAACTTTCAGCTTGAGGTGCCTGGATAACTTCTTCGTAGCCGACGAGTTCGATAATGGCCATCCCAGCTGCATCACCTTTACGAATACCGGTCTGAAGGATTCTGGTGTATCCTCCGTTGCGCTCGATGAATTTATCTTTAATAACTGTGAACAGTTTTTCAACGACGTCTTTACTGCGGATAAACGACAGGGCCTGCCGTCTGGCGTGAAGATCGCCTCGTTTGGCAAGAGTAATCAGTTTTTCAGCTATTGGCCGTACTTCTTTAGCTTTTTCAGTAGTAGTTACAATTCGCTCATGCTCGAAAAGGGAAGTGACCATATTCCTGAACATCGCTATTCTGTGAGAACTGGTGCGTCCTAATCTTTTACCGGCTTTTCTATGTCTCATTTCTAACCCTCAGCTTCTAGACAGTATATCAGAATGGTAATTTATTTGTTATTTTCAATGGATACGATCTTATGCCTTATTGTCGTCCTTGTCACCGCGTAAATTTGGTGGAATCCAGTTTTCAAATTTCATTCCAAGCGTAAGATCCATTTCAGAAAGAAGTGCTTTTATCTCATTGAGCGACTTACGCCCGAAATTTTTGGTTTTAAGCATCTCCTGATCTGTTTTTTGCGCCAGGTCACCAATGAAATTGATATCGGCATTCTTTAAACAATTTGCAGATCGAACCGACAATTCAAGGTCTTCAACCGGTTTGTCAAGAAATGGGTTGAGTGGCTCTGAATCCTTAATGGAATCGGTGAGAATTTCAGGCTCAGCATCTTCTTCGTCAAAGTTGATGAATATGGTCATCTGTTCTTTGAGAATTTTTGCGGCGTACGCCAGGGCGTTCTCAGGTCTCAGGCTTCCATCCGTTTCTATCTCGAGGGTCAGTTTATCATAATCTGTTTGCTGACCGACACGGGCTTGAGAAATGACATACTGAATCTTTTTAATCGGTGTAAAGATTGCATCGATCGGAATCTGGCCGATGGTAAGATTTTCTTTATCCATCTTCTCTGCCGGCTGGTAGCCTTTTCCCCATTCGACCGTCATCTCAGCATGAAAGTTAATTGGTCCGGTCAGAGTACAGATGACTTGATCCTTGTTCATCACTTCCACATATGCCGATTCAGCGATATCCCCTGCTGTTACAATTCCCGGGCCGACCTTATCGATTACAACTTTCTGCGGTTCGGGTGCATAAAGCTTGAGCCGCACCAGCTTGAGGTTGAGAATTATCTCACTTACATCCTCCAATATATCCTTCATTGAAGTGAACTCGTGCAGTGCGCCGTCAATTTTGACGGTAGTTATAGCTGCACCCTGGATGGAAGAGAGAAGAATTCTTCGTAATGAGTTACCGATAGTTGTGGCATAACCTCTCTCAAGAGGCTGGCAGATAAACTTACCGTAGGTATCGGAGTGCTTCTCTTTATCAATCTCCAACTTTTCCGGCTTGATCAGCTCGTTCCAGTTGCGGTGAAATGGTATTTTTTCGTCAGCAGCTTGAGTCATATTTTCCTTCTCTGCGATTCTACTAACTTTGTAGTTAGTGCGCTTTGTACACCGTTCTACAATATGAAAAACTGTCGCCTAAAGCTGAGGTGCAGACAATGAGGAAAATAAATTTCCTCCCTTGCCCAACCCATTACTTCGAATAAAGTTCGACGATCAGTCTTTCTTGAATAGGCATAGTTACCTCTTCCCGGTTCGGGAGAGCTTTTATAGTTGCCTTATAGTTGTCCTTATCCAATTCGATCCAAGTCGGCATTCCGCGCCTGATTACAGCTTCGAAATTCTCGTTGATCAACGCGTTGGCCCGACTCTTTTCTTTCAAGGAAATCACATCTCCAACAGAAACTAAAAATGAAGGGATGTTTACCTTGCGCCCATTGACCTGGATATGATTATGTCTAACGAGCTGTCGTGCCTGATTCCTTGAGGAAGCGAATCCAATACGAAAAACAGTATTATCCAAACGCCTCTCGAGCATGACCAGCAGATTCTCGCCAGTTACACCCTTCTGCTGCTCTGCCTTTTCAAAAAAGAGCCGGAACTGTTTTTCAAGCATGCCATACATGCTCTTTACTTTCTGTTTTTCACGCAACTGCATTGCGTAGTCAGACTGCTTCTTAAATCTTGCCTGGCCATGTTGCCCCGGAGCAAATGCCCGTCTCTCAAAGGAACATTTGTCTGAAAAACAACGGTCACCTTTGTGATACAGCTTCAAGCCTTCTCTTCTGCAACTACGGCATGTAGCACCAATATTTCTAGCCAATTTCGGCCTCCATTCAAATAATTTGTAGTCAGTCTATATTTCAGCCGTTATACACGACGGCGCTTTGGAGGTTTACATCCATTGTGCGGAACTGGTGTGACATCGTAGATGCGACTAACCTCCAACCCTGTATTAATCAAAGCACGCAACGCAGCTTCTCTTCCGGGTCCAGGTCCCTTTACCTTCACCTCGACTTTACGCATACCGATGTCGGTCGCTTTTTTTGCAGCATCGGTAAGAGCATTCTGGGCAGCAAACGGAGTGGATTTACGCGATCCTTTGAATCCAAGGACTCCGGCACTGCACCAACTGACCACGTTCCCTTGCCTGTCGGAAATAGTAACAATAGTATTATTAAAGGTGGAATAGATAAAGACTATACCTTCTGGAATATTCTTTTTTACCTTTCTCTTTTTTACAACAGCCATAACTTACACCTGTGTTGAGTTCAATTATTTCCGACGGGCGGCACCTTTTCGAGGTCCTTTTCGTGTACGTGCATTTGTCTTGGTATTCTGTCCGCGACACGGCAACCCCATACGGTGACGTCTCCCTCGATAACACCCGAGATCGGTAAGTCTCTTGATGTCCATCGAGACTTCTCTTCTGCGATCTCCTTCAACAACATACTCATCCTCGATGATTTTACGGATGCGGTTTACATCATCGCCATCCAGGTCATCGCTATTCATTGTATATGGAAGATCCACTTTATCGAGAATCTTACGTGACGATGTTAACCCAATACCGTGTATGTACGTTAACGCCCGATCCATATGCTTGTTTTTTGGAAGGTCAATTCCTGCTATGCGTGCCAAGGTCTATCTCCTTAAAAGAAGTAGGTAATTATAAATGGCAAAATCTAATTATCCCTGCCTCTGTTTATGTTTCTTAACTTTACAGGATACGCGAACAATACCGTTGCGTTTAAATATTTTACAATCACTGCATATTTTCTTTATCGATGCGCGTACTTTCATGATGAACGAACTCTCTATTTTTTCTTTTTGGCGTTTTTTGCCCGAAACGTAACTCTTCCCCTGTTTAAATCGTACGGGGAGAGTTCAATAGTAACCCTGTCCCCAGGTAGTATCTTAATGAAATGCATACGCATTTTCCCTGAGATGTGGGCCAGCACCTTATGCCCGTTATCAAGCTCTACCCGAAACATTGCATTGGGTAACGGTTCGATAATGGTGCCTTCGACTTCAATGGCTTCTTCTTTTGACATGGAGTATCCTGAAAAATCAAAGTTTCAGTTAAAAACGGAACAGTATAGTACAACTTCCCGCAAAAGAGAAGATGTTTTTTCAATACCGCTAAATTTCACGAGAGCTTAACACAAGCGGCCCCTTCTCGGTTACTGCAACCGAATGTTCGAAGTGAGCCGACGGTTTTTTGTCATCTGTAATGACAGTCCAACCATCTCTCAGCACTTTAACTTTATATGTACCCATGTTCACCATAGGCTCAATCGCCAGAACCATTCCTGGCACCAACCGGGCAGTCCTCTCACCTTGGAAAAAATTCGGAATTTCCGGAGCTTCATGCAGAGCAGATCCGATTCCGTGACCGACAAATTGTCTGACTACGGAAAAACCGGATCCTTCGACATGGGCCTGAATTGCCTTGGAGATGTCTGAAACCCTGTTGCCAACAACTACCTGCTCTATCCCCTTTTCCAAGGATTCCTCGGTCACAACAAGTAACCTTGCGACATCCTCTTTTACATTTCCCACAGGAAGAGTGATGGCTGAATCACCATAAAACCCGCGGAAAAGTACACCAAAATCTATTGATATAATATCCCCCTTCCTTAACTTTTTCTTTCGGGAGGGTATACCATGAACAACTTCTTCATTAATCGATACACAGAGACTTCCCGGAAATCCTCTATACCCTTTGAAGGCCGGTTTTGCCTTCATTTTGATACAAAGATCTTCTGCAGCTTTATCGAGATCCCAGGTCGTCACTCCGACATCAACGAGCGTCCGTAACATTGCCAATGACGCTGCCACAATTTGATTGGCCTCCTTCATCAGAAGAATTTCATCGGCAGTTTTTATGACGATATTTTTATTACCGCCTGTATCGGCTGCTGAAGCTGTCACAATCACCTGCGACCTTTAATCCGGCCCTGTTTCATAAACCCTTCATAGTTCCTCATGTGCAGATGCGACTCTATCTGCGCGATGGTATCTATGCCCACTCCGACCACGATAAGCAAAGCTGTTCCACCGAAATAAAACGGAATGTTAAATTCCGATATGAGTATAGTCGGCAGGACACATACGGTACTGAGGTAAATAGCACCGACAACCGTCAATCTGGTCAAAACCTTATCGATAAATTCGGCGGTTTTTTTACCTGGTCTGATCCCCGGTATAAAACCACCATGTTTTTTTAGATTTTCGGCAACATCATCCGGCTTAAAAGTAACTGCTGTGTAAAAAAAACAGAAAAAGACAATCATTATCACATAACAGATGTAGTAGTAAACGGTACCGGGATTCATCGCCGCCGATGCTTTCTGTACCCAGTCAATCTGGATAAAACTACCGATTGTCGCAGGAAACATCATTATCGATGAAGCAAAGATTGGTGGAATAACGCCAGAGATATTAATCTTGAGCGGCAGATGTGAGCTTTGGCCACCATACACTCTTCTGCCGACCACTCTTTTGGCATACTGTATCGGAATCCGGCGTTGCGACGTCTCAAAGAAAACAATTGTGCCGATAACGATAAACATGAACAGTACTAGAAAGGGCACGAAGAACATTGCAATCTCTCCAGCCTTAATCAACTGGATTGAGTTAACAATGGCGGCTGGTCCCCTAGCAACGATTCCGGCAAAGATAATCAATGAAATGCCGTTGCCGATGCCCCTCTCCGTCATCTGTTCACCGAGCCACATGATAAAGGCTGTGCCGGAGGTAAGCGTCAACATGGTCATCAAATTGAACTGGAGTCCGGGGTTCAGAACAATAGCCTCGCCTCCCGGCCCAGTCATACCCTGCAATCCGACAGCAATGAAAGTCCCCTGGATAACACTGAGGAAAACCGTTCCATACCGCGTATATTGTGTGATTTTTCGTTGCCCTGCTTGTCCCTCTTTCTTCAAAGCCTCGAGTTGGGGAATTACCACGGTCAACAGCTGGATGATGATCGAAGCACTGATATACGGCATTATCCCCAAGGCAAAAATCGAGAAATTTTCGAGAGCACCTCCGGAAAACATGTTAAACATGCCGAACAGAGTGCTGGCATTTTGGTTGAAGAATGCCGATAAAGCTTCGCCATTAATTCCAGGAGTCGGAATCTGAACCCCTATCCTGTAGACTGCGAGCATGATAAGCGTGAACAATACACGCCTACGCAACTCTGGTATATTTGCAGCACTCTGCAATCCGCTCATTTCTGGTACCTATATGCGATTCGACTAGATTTTCATTTTCCGGAGATGTTCCGAAAAAAGTGCATTACGCTTCTTTCGGATTATCGATTACTACTGAACCGCCTGCCGCTTCAATTTTAGATTTAGCAGAAGCACTTATTTTTTCTACTTGAATTTTTATCGCTTTAGTTATCTCGCCGTTGGCTAACACCTTTACGGCCATACCTTTTTTAACTACTCCGGAAGCAACCAGCGTTTCGACGGTTATAACATCTGCATCGACGATGGAATCAAGTTGGGAAAGTGAAACTAAAGCGTATTCTTTCTTGAAAATATTGGTGAAACCGCGCTTGGGAATACGCCTTTGCAAGGGCATCTGTCCACCCTCAAATCCAGGCTTGACACCTGAACCCGAGCGAGCTTTAAAACCTTTATGACCGCGGCCCGCAGTTTTGCCATGTCCACTTCCAGGTCCTCTACCTACACGCTTGCGCTGTTTGGTAGAACCAGGCTGAGGTGCGAGATTTGCTAAGGTTATCATGTTATTTCTCCTCTATATGTACAAGATGCGATACTTTCCTGATCATTCCTCTGATTTCGGGCGTATCTGTTCTTGTCACTGTCTTATTCAATTTGGTGAGTCCCAACCCTATCAAAGTAGCATTGACTCTTTTGGTGCTGCCGATGCCGCTCTTCACCAGAGTTACAGTAATTGTCTCAGACATTTGACTACCTTCTTTAATCAAATATTAACCTGAAAGTGTTTTCTTGTTTCGAAAATCACTCAGGCTGTAATTATGCAGTAAGTTCTTCTAATGTTTTGCCGCGTAAGTCAGCAATACTGCGAGCAGTACGAAGTTCTCTCAATCCTGCCATAGTTGCCTTGACCATATTATGCGGATTGTGCGAACCGAGACACTTGGTGAGAATATTGGAAACACCAGCTGCCTCGAGCACCGCTCTGACCGGACCGCCGGCAATAAGACCGGTACCTGCCGACGCGGGCTTCAATAACACCTTACCGGCTCCAAATTTACCAACGATCTGATGAGGAATCGATGTCTCGGTCAAAGCGATGGAACACATGCTTTTACGTGCTTGCTCAACACCTTTTCGAATTGCCTCTGGAACCTGGTTCGCCTTGCCAAGACCGTAACCGACTTTTCCCTTGCCATCACCAACTACAACAATGGCACTAAAGCTAAACCGACGACCGCCCTTCACAACTTTTGCTACCCGGTTAATGAAAACAATCTTCTCTATCAGCTCCTCAGTAGCCACACTTTTGGAACGTTTGAAATCAGACAAGGGACACCCCCGTAATATTAATAATTAAAATTCAAGGCCACCTTCCCGAGCACCCTCGGAAAGAGATTTCACCCTGCCGTGATACACCGCACCGCCACGATCAAACGTAATTTTATTTATGCCTGATGCTTTAGCTCGTGTAGCGAGTACCTGACCAACCTTTTTCGCAGCAGCAGTTTTTCCCTTTTCTTCACCCAGTTCGAACTCTTTGTCAACAGTTGACATTGCGATCAAGGTGTGTCCAGCGACATCGTCGATTAGCTGCGCATAGATATGTTTATTGCTTTTAAAGACTCTCAGTCTCGGCCTTTCGCTCGTACCAGAAATTTTTTTTCTGATCCGCTGAATTCGTTTGGCCCTCGCTGTGGTCTTGGGGTTTGTCTTAGCCATTGCTTTGTACCATGTAGTAATTTAACGACCGCATCGGTCTCAATCTTATTTAGTTCCTGACTTTCCAACTTTCTTGACAATATGCTCATTTTCATACCGGATGCCTTTGCCTTTATATGGCTCAGGTTTCCTGATCTGACGAATTTTGGATGCAGTAAGACCAAGCAATTCTTTATCAATAGATTCAAGAACAATTTTTGTGTTTCCTTCAACAGCGGCAGAAACATCCTTAGGCAGCATATACTCCTTAGGATTTGAATACCCAACATTAAGAGTTAGCGTCGAACCGCTGACACTGGCTTTATAACCTACACCCTCAATAACAAGCACTTTCTTGAAACCCTCGGCAACTCCTATGATCATGTTATTGATCAAAGTTCTTGTGAGACCGCGAAATGCATTAATCCTTGTACTCTCAACTCTGTTATTTACATTGATTACGTTATCTTGGATAAGAATCTCTATATCCGAGATAATATTGCGCTGTAAAGTTCCTTTCTTACCGGTAACGGTTATCAGTTGACCCTGAAGATCGACATTTACCCCACCAGGTACAGGAATCGGTTGCTTACCAATACGAGACATATATTTCCTCCGTTATTCGCGGGCCTACCAGACCTCGCAAATTATCTCCCCACCAGAATTAAGAGCTCTAGCTGTTTTATCTGTCACAACGCCCTTGGAAGTGGATATAATTGCGATCCCGAACCCATTCAACACCTTCGGTATGTCAGTTACCTTGGTGTATTTACGTAAGCCCGGTTTGCTGATTCTTTTCAGCCCGGTGATTACCGTCTCTCTGTCTGGCCCATATTTCAGATCGATTTTCAGAATATCCTGAACCTTATCACTTACTACGTGATAATCACGAATATATCCCTCTTCCTTCAGCACCTTCGCGATTCCAACCTTTACAGTGGATGAAGGCATTTGGACAGAATCGAATTTTACCATTACTGCGTTTCTTAACCTGGTCAGCATGTCTGCCAGGGGATCGCTCATAGACATAGCGAACACTCCTTATTTTTCAAATTTGTTACCTAACCCCCCACAAGGAAGGGATAAGTACCTTCACGAAATTCTATCTTAAAAAATCAGAAATAAATTTCTAAGGTACTAAATCAAACAGAGATAGAAAATCTTTTTCTACCAACTGGATTTGGTGACACCAGTTATTTCACCGCTGGACGCAAGTTTCCGGAAGCAAATTCTACAAACGCCGAATTTCCTTATGAATGCCCTTGGACGACCGCAAAGGGGGCATCTGTTGTATTTTCGCGCGGAAAATTTTGCTTTGCGTTGTGCTTTTGCAATTATGGATTTCTTAGCCAAACCGACCTCCAAGTACTCACTTTTTAGGATATTCGATGAACGAATCTAATTATTTCTTAAAAGGCAAACCGAGCATCCTGAGCAAAGAGGCACTCTCTGCATCAGTTTTCGCGGTTGTTACAATAGTAATATTCAATCCTTTGATTTTATCAATTTTGTCGTAATCAATTTCAGGAAATATAATCTCTTCTTGAATACCCATTGAATAATTTCCTCTGCCGTCGAACCCCTTTGGCGATAATCCACGGAAGTCACGTACACGAGGTAACGCAATATTTACCAACTTACTGAAAAAATCATACATTTTGTCCCCGCGGAGGGTAACGCAACAGCCGATCGGCATCCCGGCGCGTAACTTAAATGTAGCTATCGATTTTTTTGCTTTGGTAATTACTGCTTTCTGACCGGCGATCCTGGTCAATTCATCTGCAGCTCCTTCGACTATCTTGGGATTCTGCACTGCCTCACCGAGGCCCATATTCAAAACAATTTTTTTTATTTGGGGGATTTCCATTACGTTCTTGTAACCGAATTCCTCCCTGAGTGCAGGAACACACTCGTTATTGTACATATCTTTCAGCGCACCCATGTATTACTCCTAGCTCATCCTATTTGATAACTATGCTTTGCTCTCAATGGACTCACCGCAACTTTTGCAGTAGCGGATTTTTTTGCCATCGTCGAGAACCTTCTTTCCTATGCGACCGGTTTTGGTGCACTCAGGACAGATAAGCTGAAGATTGGAAACATGGATCGGAGATTCTTTTTCTACTATCTGACCCTGCTGGTTCATCTCTCTGGGCTTGGTATGTCGCTTGATCATGTTTATTCGCTCAACCACTGCCTTGTCCTTATCTCTAAGGACTCGGAGGACTTTTCCAACCCTGCCCTTATCTTTGCCGGCAATTACTTCAACCTGATCATTCTTTTTCAGGTATGTTTTACCCTGTCTCATTGTTGTACCTTTATTCAATCAGTGTATCTATACCCCATGCAGACACGGGTCGTTAAAGTGCTTCTGGGGCCAGAGAAATAATTTTCATAAACCCTTGATTCCTTAACTCGCGGGCGACCGGACCAAAAATACGTGTACCGACCGGTTCACCGGATGACGCCAGCATAACTGCAGCGTTATCATCGAACTTTACCCAGGTATCGTCCATCCTTTTCATTTCGTGCTTCGTTCGTACGATAACGGCTTTCATGACGTCACCCTTTTTCACCTTAGCGTTGGGGATGGCCTCTTTTACCGTTACGACAATAACATCGCCGATTGTTGCGTAACGTTTACCGGTACCGCCGAGAACTCTTATGCAGAGCACCTTCTTTGCTCCTGAGTTGTCGGCAACGTTGAGTACTGTCTCTGTCTGAATCATAATTTCACCTGATATCTCATCTGAAACAGGTCGTTCGGACCGACCTTCCAGCTACTGTCAGTATCACACTGCCTGTTCCAGTATAGTTTTGACACGCCATCTTTTCCTCTTGCTCAACGGGCGACACTCTTCAATAAGAACAATGTCACCGATATTGCAGCTATTTTCTGGATCATCGGCCAGATACTTAACGCTGGTTTTCATGAATTTGCCATAGAGCTTGTGGCGAACCTTGCGCTCAACCCGAACGACAACACTTTTTTCCATTCTGTTGCTGACAACAGAACCAGTTCTTGTCTTTCTTGATTTGTTTAATTCACTCATAGTTTAGTCAATTAGTAATTTTTTTTTAGAACCCGACCATCATGTTCAATTTTCAAAACCAGTCATCAGTTGAGGGATTGCTTTTTTATGGTCTCGATTCTAGCAATTTCTTTTTTAATTTTCTTCAGTCTGGATGTGTCTTCGAGAGGTCTGATACGATGCTGGAAAGAAAGATTTCCCAGCTCCTCGCGCAGATCCTTTAGATTCTTCGCAAGATCTTCAACAGACAATTTGCGGAGCTCTTCAGGTTTCATAACGTGTTCTCCTTGCTCACAACTTTGGTCGAGAATGGCAGCTTGTTTCCAGCAAGTTCCAAGGCCTTGATGGCGACATCCTCGCTTACACCCGATATTTCGTACAGAATCCTCCCAGGCTGGATAACCGCCACCCAGGATTCCGGACTACCCTTTCCTTTGCCCATACGGGTTTCTGCGGCCTTTTTTGTCAGAGGTTTGTCAGGAAATACTCTGATCCAGACCTTTCCGCCACGTTTCATTGTTCGATTGATAGTGATACGTGCAGCTTCAATCTGCTGCGCGCTCATTTTTCCACAAACAGTTGCCTTAAGCGCAAAATCACCAAAAGCGAGCGAGGATCCAACGCTGGCGACACCTCTCGAATTGCCCTTAAATACTTTTCTATGTTTAACCTTTTTCGGACTTAACATCTTCTACTCCAAAATTAAAAAGGATTTTCCTTGCATTTTTACTGTACTGCGCCGCCATCCTTACCGCTCAGAACCTCACCATTGAAAATCCAGACTTTGACGCCTATGATTCCGTATGTGGTGAGAGCTTCAGCGAGTGCATAGTCCACATCGGCTCGTAAAGTATGTAGTGGAACCCTTCCCTCGCGAACCCATTCGCAACGAGACATTTCAGCACCGCCTAAGCGCCCCGAACAGGATATTTTTATCCCCTGGACACCGAAACGTAATGCCGAGCTCACCGCTTTTTTCATGGCACGTCGAAATGCGACACGGCGAACCAATTGCTGCGCGATATTTTCTGCAACGAGCTGAGCATCAGCTTCCGGCCTTCTCACCTCTTGAATGTCGAGAGTTACCTTGCGAGATATAAAGCTTTCTATCTCTTTTTTGAGAACCTCGATTTCAGCTCCCTTCTTGCCGATAACGATTCCAGGTCTTGCCGTGAAAAGCTTGATCCGTACCTGTTCCCCAGTACGTTCAATATTTACTTTTGACAGTCCGGCATGCTGGAGACGTTTTTTAAGAAATTTTTTAATTTTTTGATCTTCTATCAGATAGGTAGAGTATTCCTTATCTGCATACCAGATCGAATCCCACGTCCGGGTAATATTCAGTCTCAGTCCTTGTGGATTAACCTTCTGCCCCAAAACAGTCCTCCAACAAATACATTGTTCAATTAAGTGTTAAAAGTAAGTACAGTGTCATTTACAAGAAAGCTATTACTGCTTAATTCTCATCAAGAACAACAGTAATATGGCTTGACCTTTTAATGATTCCTGTAGCTCTGCCCTGTGCTCTTGGACTGATCCTTTTAAGGGAAGGTCCACCATCAATAAATATCTTCTTTACATAGAGCTTATCAACATCTGCCTTGTCATCCTGCGTAGCGTTGGCGACCGCAGATTCGATAACTTTCTTTATTAATCCAGCGCCTTTTTTCGGCATAAAGCGAAGGGTGGTTATAGCCTGATCAACTCCCATTCCCCTTACCACATCGGCAACGAGTCTCGCTTTCTGCGCTGAAATCCTAATATATTTTCCTACGGCTCTTGCTTCCATAGTCTGTACTCCTGGTGAGTGTCCTGCCAGAAACCTGCGGTTTCTAATTATTTTTTGCCTTTTTTATCAGCAGAGTGGCCATAGTAAGTCCTGGTCGGAGAAAACTCTCCGAGCTTATGACCAACCATATTTTCTGTAACAAAAACCGGTATAAATTTTTTACCGTTGTGCACGGCAAAGGTAAGCCCCACCATTTCAGGGCTGATATCGGAGCGTCTTGACCAAGTCTTGATGACCTTTCTCGAACCGCTTTCTGCAGCATCTATCACTTTCTTATGAAGATGTTCATCAATGAAAGGGCCTTTTTTAACTGAGCGTGCCATACATTACTCCTTGTGCCTTATGATCTCTTCTTGACAATCATGTTGTCAGAAGTCTTCTTTTTCCTGGTCTTGTAGCCTTTTGAAGGAATACCCCAAGGGCTGCATGGATGCCTACCGCCAGAACTCTTACCTTCACCTCCGCCCATCGGGTGGTCGACAGGGTTCATTGCCACGCCTCGAACATGAGGACGATTGCCTTTCCATCTGTTTCTTCCGGCTTTGCCGAGTTTCTGGCTCTCGTGCTCGCGGTTCCCTACCTGACCGATACAGGCGCGGCAATTGCTGTTGAATTTCCTCACCTCACCGGATGGCAGACGAACAAGGACGTATCCCCCTTCTTTTGCCATAAGCTGGGCACCGACACCGGCACTGCGCACAAGTTGAGCACCTTTGCCGATTTTCATCTCGATGTTATGGATAACTGTACCAAGAGGAATATTTATCAGTGGAAGACAGTTGCCAGGTTGAATGTCAACATTGTCACCTGCAACAACAGTATCGCCTACCGCTATTCCATCAGGAGAAAGGATATATCTCTTTTCACCATCCACATAGCTCAGCAAGGCAATATTCGCAGAGCGATTAGGATCGTACTCGATTGAAATAACTTTCGCACCAATATCAGTTTTATTTCGTTTGAAATCGATAATTCTGTATTTGCGTTTATGCCCACCGCCTATGTGCCGGGCAGTTATTCGTCCGTAATTGTTTCTGCCGCCACTTTTTGTCAGACTGCAGACAAGACTTTTTTCAGGTTGCTTCTTCGCCAGATCTGGACTTTTAGACGACACGTGTTGTCGCTTTCCAGCTGATGTTGGTTTGTATACTTTAATAGCCATGATTTCCCAATCGCTCCATCAATGTTAGTTAGATAGAATCATTCAGTTAGAAGATTAATCAATTTTATATTCTCGAGAAATGTCATTTACAGTTCGTCTGCGAAATTGATTTTCCCTTCTGACAAGGTAACATAGGCCTTTTTCCAATCACTGGTAAAGCCAACCGTTTTTCCAACTCTCTTCTTCTTTCCGTGTATTTTAGCGGTTTTGACATCTTTAACTTTTACATTAAACATGGTTTCAACCGCCTTCTTTACTTCTATCTTATTAGCCTTGGTATGAACTCTAAAAACAACCTGTTCGGCCTGTTCCTGAATCAAGGCAGCTTTCTCGGTGAGGCAGGGCCCCAGTAATACGCTGTATATGTTTTTCATGCCGTTAACCTCTGTTCAAGGCTTTCAATAACTGGTTGGACCAGGATCAACTTTTTGTGCAGAAGTATGTCATACACATTCAGTCCCTCAGAAGAAAGCACTTTATATCCGTTGACGTTACTGGAAGACTTGGTCAGATTCTCGGTTGCGTTATCAACAACGATGAGACCATTCTCCACATCAAGGATATTCATCACACCGATAAAGTCCTTTGTTTTGATCCTCTCAAGAGAGAAATCATCGACGACTATCAGGTTACCTTCCTGAAATCTGGCACTGAGCGCCATGGCTACGGCTTGCTGTTTGACCTTCCGATTCAACTTGAAGCTATAATCTCTTGGTTTTGGCCCAAACACTACGCCGCCTCCTCGCCAAAGCGGAGAAGTCCTACTTCCGGCTCTGGCCCTGCCAGTACCCTTCTGTCGCCAGGGCTTTCTTCCTCCGCCACTGACTTCAACCCGGGTTTTGGTGCAGGCATTTCCAGATCGACGGGCAGCACGCTGCATGCGAACGACTTCATGCAGAATATGCTCCTTTACTTCTCGATTGAACACGTCATCGTTCAACTCGATTTCGCCAACACGCTCATTCTTGGTGTTAACAATATTTACAGTAGACATAATTATCTCCTCGAACCTGTTTTAGACCCCAGTTTAATGTTTTGCGTAAATCTTCAACAGGCCGTTTTTCGCTCCAGGCAGTGGTCCTTTCAAGAGAACAACGTTTTCTTCGCTACGAATATCGACAACCACAACATTCTTCCTCAGAACACTGTCGTTGCCCATTCGTCCAGGCATCTTTTTCCCTTTGATAACGCGCGATGGATATGCACTGCAGCCGATAGATCCCGGCGCCCTGTGAAACATCGATCCGTGTCCCGAGCCACCGCCACTGAAACCATGACGCTTTATAACACCCTGGAATCCTCTACCTTTGCTCGTTCCCTGAACATCGACCTTGTCTCCGATCTTTATCACAGAGTCAATAGCGATATCCTGTCCAACTGTATACACAGAGGGATCATTCACGCGAAACTCACGGACAAAGTAGAACCCTTTTGAATCGGATTTATGGAAATGGCCGGCCATAGGCTTGTTGATCCTGAAGGCTTTTTTCTCTGCAAAACCAACCTGGATAGCGCTATATCCATCTGTAACTTCAGTTTTGACCTGAAGAACTTTACAAGGACCGGCTTCAATAACTGTAACTGGAATTGCTTGACCCAACTCGCTGTAAACACGGGTCATTCCAATTTTCTTCCCTAATATACCCATTGACTTTGGCATAGCTTTACCCAACGCTTCAATTTACTTTTAGGTAAGTGCCGGTTATGGCAGCTTAATTTCGACATCGACGCCTGCAGACAGTTCCAGTTTCATGAGCAAATCAATAGTTTGCTGAGTCGGCTCAAGAATGTCCAATAAACGACGGTGGGTCCTCATTTCAAAATGTTCACGAGACTTTTTATCTACATGCGGTGAACGAAGAACACAAAATTTGTTTATCGTCGTAGGCAACGGAATTGGTCCTGCCACTGCCGAACCGGTTCTTCTCGCAGTATCGACTATCTCGGTGGTGGATTGATCAAGCAGCTTATGATCATACGCTTTCAAACGGATACGGATTTTTTCTGTAGGTATCATAATGCACCTTTAGGCAATAATTTCACTAACAACGCCGGCACCGACGGTACGTCCGCCTTCACGGATGGCGAAGCGAAGGCCAACATCCGCAGCAATTGGTGTGATCAATTCAACCGCTGCCGTTATATTGTCCCCGGGCATTACCATCTCAACACCTTCCTCAAGGCTCACTACGCCGGTTACGTCAGTTGTCCTGAAGTAAAACTGCGGGCGGTAGCCGTTGAAGAACGGGGTATGACGACCACCCTCTTCTTTGCTGAGGATGTAACACTCGGATTTGAACTTAGTATGCGGAGTGATCGATTTCGGTGCGGCAAGTACTTGACCGCGCTCGATCTCCTCTCGCTTGATGCCGCGAAGAAGCGCACCAATGTTATCTCCCGCCTGGCCTTCATCAAGAAGCTTGCGGAACATCTCGACACCGGTACAGGTGGTTTTGGCGGTAGGCCTGATACCAACAATCTCAATCTCGTCGCCAACATGGACCACACCGCGCTCGATACGGCCGGTCGCCACAGTGCCACGACCGGAAATCGAGAAGACGTCCTCGACCGGCATCAAAAACGGCTGGTCGACATCACGCTTCGGCTCGGGGATATAGGAATCGATAGCTTCCATCAGGTCCCATATGCACTTCGCATGAGCCGGATTTTCCGGATTCTCAAGGGCCAGCAGCGCCGATCCTTTCACGAACGGTACATCGTCGCCCGGGAACTCGTACTTGTCAAGCAGCTCACGAAGCTCCATCTCTACCAGCTCGATAAGCTCTTCGTCGTCGACCATGTCGCATTTGTTCAGGAAAACTACCATGGCAGGCACACCTACCTGACGCGCAAGAAGAATGTGTTCTCTGGTTTGCGGCATAGCGCCATCTGTTGCAGCAACGACGAGAATCGCTCCATCCATCTGCGCTGCACCGGTGATCATATTCTTGATATAGTCGGCATGACCGGGACAATCCACGTGAGCATAGTGACGATTTACGGTCTCGTACTCGACATGTGCTGTAGCAATTGTAATCCCACGCTCCTTCTCTTCCGGCGCCTTGTCGATCTCGGAGAAGTCGGTAAACGTAGCCTGACCTTTCAAGGATAAGACACGAGTAATTGCAGCGGTCAAGGTGGTCTTGCCATGATCAATGTGTCCTACAGTACCTACATTGACATGCGGTTTTGTCCTTTCAAATTTTTTCTTTGACATAATTCTTCCTCAATATGCTTTGGACTTAAATCCCTCTAATTTTTTTAACTATTGCCTCTGCCCGTGAAGCAGGTACCACATCATACTGTAAAAAATGCATGGTGAAATTCGCTCTCCCCTGTGTTGCCGATCGGAGAGAAGTTGAATAGCCGAACAGTTCTGCCAGCGGTACATGCGCCTTAACTATCTGCAGGTTCGATTCCGCCGAAACTCCAACTATTTTCCCTCTTTTCCCGTTTATATCGGCAATTGCTTCTCCGATATACTCCTCGGGAGTGGTGATCTCCAGATCCATAACCGGTTCGAGCAGCTTCGGTCCAGCCTCCGATGTAGCTCTTCTGATTGCCATTGCAGCAGCTATCCCAAAAGCCATCTCGCTCGACTCTTCTTCATGATATGAACCGCCAACCAGGGTGACTTTAATATCCGTCACCGGATACCCTATCAAAGGTCCGGAATCGAGGGTATCGACAACTCCCTTCCTGATCGCCCCCAGGAATTGTTCAGGAATACGTTCTTTATCAACGTTATTCACAAAAACAATTCCAGCTCCACGATCAAGAGGCTCCACTTCTATTTCAACATGTCCGTACTGGCCTTTAGCGCCGGTCATCTGGTCGAATTTCGACTCTGTCCGATGCGTTGACTCAATTGTTTCCTTATATGCAACCTGGGGTTTGCCCACATTGGCGGAAACCTTGAAATCATTCAGCAACCGGTCGATAATTATCTCGAGATGCAACTCGCCCATTCCGGAAATAATCGTCTGACCTGAGTCTTTATCGGTAGAAACTGTAAAGGATGGGTCCTCAAGAGCAATTTTAGCGAGAGTTTCCGACAATTTTTTCTCGTCGGCCTTACTTCTTGGCTCTATTGCTACCCCGATCACCGGTTCTGGAAAATCCATACTTTCCAACACGATGTGATCGCCTTTTTCGCACAGTGTATCGCCAGTGGTACTGAACTTCAATCCAGCGATTGCACCAATATCCCCAGCCGAAATTTCCTGCACTTCTTCTCGCTTATTCGCGTGCAGCTTCATGATCTTAGATATTTTCTCCTGCTTTTGTTTAACAGGATTATATATCTTGTCGCCCAGCGCGATTTTGCCGGAATAAACCCTGACAAAAGCGAGATTCTCAACAAATGCGTCACTCATCAGCTTAAAGACAAGTCCGGCAAGTTTTTCCCTTGGATCGGACTTCCTGCTGATAACTTCTCCATTAAGACCTACGCCTTCAATGTCTTTCACATCAAGTGGCGAAGGAAGAAAATTGACAACACTGTCAAGCAGGGGTTGCACACCCTTGTTCTTAAAAGCGCTCCCACAGAGGACTGGCACAATGTTTAATGATATTGTTGCCTTCCTGAGAGCTTTGTAAATCTCAGGCGCAGATACCGATGTATCATCTAAGTATTTTTCCATGATGCCCTCATCGAAGTCGGCCAACTTCTCCAGGAGCATCATACGTGCGGCCGTGAACTTTTCTTTGTAGTCGCCGGGAATTTCTTTTTCAATAATTTCCTGGCCGAAAGACTGCTCGTCGAAGACAAGCATCTTTTCTTCTATGAGGTCGATAATACCCTCAAATTCCGCTTCTTTGCCGACCGGCAACTGGATGGGCAATGGATTTGCGCCCAGCCTTTTTGCGATCATCGAAACGCAGCGATCAAAATTCGCTCCATTCCGGTCCATCTTATTAATGAAAGCAATCCGCGGAATGTGGTACTTATCCGCCTGCCGCCATACTGTTTCCGACTGGGGTTCTACACCGCCAACGGCACAGAAAACAGCGATTGCTCCGTCCAACACCCTCAGCGATCGTTCGACTTCAATTGTAAAGTCGACGTGACCTGGAGTATCGATGATATTTATCTTTTTCTCTTTCCAGTAACAGGTCGTCGCAGCCGAGGTGATGGTTATGCCCCTCTCCTGTTCCTGCTCCATCCAGTCCATAACGGCTGTTCCATTATGAACTTCACCCAACTTGTAAGAACGTCCGGTGTAAAAGAGTATCCTTTCGGTTGTTGTCGTTTTGCCTGCGTCAATATGGGCCATTATGCCTATATTGCGCACTTCAGATAAATCTTTAAGGGCTGTCATAACCTTTTTATATAAAGTGAAAAACCGCTTCGCCAGCCCCTATCAGCCGAGACTCTATCTCGAAATTTGAACCGTATCGATTACCAGCGGTAATGAGCGAAAGCTTTGTTAGCCTCGGCCATCCGATGAGTGTCATCCTTCTTCTTCACCGCGGAGCCACGATTACTGTATGCATCAATAAGTTCTGCCGCAAGCTTCTCGGACATCGATTTACCGGATCGTGATTTCGAAAAATTAATAATCCATCGAATTGCCAGAGCATTTCTCCGCGTCTGCCGAACTTCCATAGGAACCTGGTATGTCGCACCGCCTACACGTCGAGACTTCACTTCGACGCGCGGCCGGACATTTTCCATAGCCCCTTCAAAGATCGTAAGCGGATCTTCGTCTTTAACCCTGTCCTGAACGGTATCCATCGCATCGTAAAATATTCGCTGCGCAACAGTCTTCTTGCCTCTCTCCATCAGGCCGTTGGTGAATTTAGCCACCAACACGCTATTAAAGCGAGGATCCGGATCAATAGGGCGCTTCTCAATAGTTCTTCTACGTGACATCTCTTACCCTCTCAACAAGCAGAACCCTCTCACGAGGATTTCTTTGCACCATATTTTGAACGACCCTGACGCCTATTTGAAACACCCAGCGTATCCAGTGTACCACGAATGATATGATAGCGAACGCCAGGAAGATCTTTTACCCTGCCGCCACGGATCAGTACCACTGAGTGCTCCTGAAGATTGTGACCAATACCGGGAATATAGGACGTCACCTCTATACCATTTGTCAACCGCACCCTTGCCACCTTCCGGAGAGCTGAGTTCGGCTTCTTAGGTGTCGTGGTATATACTCTCACACAGACACCCCGTTTCTGAGGTGACCCTTTCAAAGCAGGAGTAGTAGTCTTCTTTACAGACTTCTTTCTCCCTATTCTTACTAATTGGTTAATAGTTGGCATTGCGTTAACTGCTCCTGTTTACAAACCCGTTTATTGAAATCAAATATCTCAGTTGCAGAGCTGCACACTCGATTTAAACACGAAAGTGAGCATATTTACCCTGACGGCACAATAGTGTCAAGGAAAAAATCCAGTCTGCAGCTCTTATTGCCATCCTAATGGTTCTCTGCCAGACCAGTTCCGGCGGATATGAGACGGCCCATGATGACGTTTTCTTTCAGCCCTGCCAGTTCGTCGATTCGCCCGGCAACCGCGGCATTAGTCAGGACCTTCGTCGTTTCCTGGAATGATGCTGCAGAGATAAAGCTTTCAGTCGAGAGCGATGCCTTGGTAACCCCGAGAAGCAAAGGTTCGGCAACTGCCGGCCGCTTACCCTCTGCGATAAGGCGATCCCTCTCCTCCTCGAATTTCCACCACTCTACCTGTTCCCCAATCATAAACTTCGAGTCACCGGAAGTGGTTATCATAACCCGCTTTAACATCTGCCTGACTATGACCTCGATATGCTTATCATTGATTTTAACACCCTGCAATCGATACACTTCCTGAATCTCGTTCACCAGGAACTTGGCAAGTTCCTTGACACCGAGAACAGAGAGGATGTCATTGGGAACAATGGTACCCTCCATAAGTGCTTCACCTGCCTGGACGTAATCCCCTTCATGGACAATGACATGTTTCGATTTGGGAATCAAATATTCTTGCGCTTCACCATACTCAGGAGTGACGATGACTCTTCGTTTTCCTTTAAGTTCCTTCCCAAAGCTAACCTTCCCGTCGATTTTGGAGATGATTGCAGGATCCTTCGGCTTACGGACCTCGAACAACTCGGCTACTCGAGGAAGACCACCGGTAATATCTTTGGTCTTTGTCGTTTCACGAGGAATTTTACCGACGATGGTGCCGGGCTGAATGGAGTCGCCTTCGCTCACCGAGATAATCGAGCCAACCGGCAGACTATACCGGGCATAACTCTCGGTGTCCGGCATTTTTACCGTCTTTCCCCGTTCGTTTTTCACGGAAATACGTGGATTCAACTGAACGCCGGTAGCGGTGTGGATAATCACCAGCGATGATCGTCCGGTAACCGCATCAACCTTCTCCTGCATGGTGACACCTTCGATGATATCACCATATTTGATCGTACCTCCAACCTCGGCAACGATGGGTATCGTATAGGCATCCCAGTCGGCCAGGATAGTATCCCGTTCAATCACCTCACCTTCTTTTACCAGGAGCTGCGCGCCGTAGTTCACCTTGAACCGTTCACGTTCACGACCCAAATCATCCTTAACGGCTATTACGGCATTACGGTTCATAACGATCTTGGTACCCTCCGCATTTGTAACGGAGTGCAGGTTGGAAAAACTGACAGTCCCGCCGATATTGGTCCGCAGTTCAGCCTGCTCAACCGATCGACTCGCCGTACCGCCGACGTGGAAGGTACGCATGGTCAGCTGGGTGCCGGGCTCACCGATAGATTGCGCGGCAATTACCCCGATAGCTTCACCGGTATTAACCATATGCCCGCGACCAAGATCACGGCCATAACACGCGGCACAGACGCCGCGCTTGGCGCGACAGCTGAGAACCGAACGGATTGCCACCCGATCGATACCGGCGGCGGTTATCTTCTCGACGATATCTTCGGTGATTTCTCCGCCTGCTTCGACAATGACATCATCGGTGAAAGGATCTTCCACATCCTCGAGTGCAACTCTCCCGAGAATACGATCCCCCAGAGGAACAATAATTTCCCCGCCATCCATAAGCGGCTCGGCTATTATTCCGTCAAGGGTGAGACAGTCCGAATCAACGATTGTCGATTCCTGCGCGACATCGACCAACCTCCTGGTCAAATACCCGGAGTTTGCAGTTTTCAGAGCGGTATCGGCAAGACCCTTTCGAGCACCATGGGTAGAGATGAAATACTCAAGAACGCCGAGTCCCTCCCGGAAATTCGCCTTGATAGGTGTTTCGATGATCGCGCCACTGGGCTTGGCCATCAACCCACGCATTCCGGCAAGCTGCCTGATCTGATCCCGTGAGCCCCTGGCACCTGAGTCTGCCATGATGAAAATTGAATTAAAGCTCGGACCCTCGACCCTTTTACCGTCTTTATCGAGAAAATAATCTACCTTGATCTCATCCATCATAGCATTGGCAACATCTTCAGTTACCTTCGACCAGATGTCGACGACCTTGTTATATTTTTCCCCCGAGGTAATAAGTCCGTCGGTGTACTGCTGCTCGACGTCGAGTACGTCGGTTTCCGCCTTTTCGACAAATTGCTCTTTACTGAGCGGAATTTTCATATCGTTGATACAAATAGAGATACCGGCACGGGTAGCGTATTCGTACCCGGTATCCTTCAACCGATCGGCAAGAATTACAGTTTCCTTGGTTCCTGCGTGTCGATACGTGTGATCGATAAGTTTCGCCAAGGCTTTTTTGGTCATAACCTTGTTCACTTCCTCGAACTTGACTGAAGCAGGTAACAGTTCCCCAAGGAGGATCCGTCCCATTGTGGTCTCGACCAACTCACCGTTCTTTCTTACCTTGACTTTGGCCTGGAGGTGCACTTCACCGTAGTCGTAAGCTATAATAGCCTCTTCAATACCGCTGAAAACCTTTCCCTCGCCAGGAACATTGATCCTTTCCCGGCTCATATAATACAGGCCAAGGACAATATCCTGGGATGGAATAATAACCGGCTCACCGTTTGCGGGAGAAAGGATATTATTGGTCGACATCATCAGTACCCTGGCCTCGACCTGCGCCTCGACGGAGAGGGGCACGTGAACCGCCATCTGGTCACCGTCGAAATCCGCGTTAAAGGCCATGCAGACGAGAGGATGGAGCTGAATTGCTTTTCCTTCGATCAGCATCGCTTCAAAAGCCTGCATGCCGAGCCGGTGAAGGGTCGGCGCTCGGTTGAGGATGACCGGGTACTCGGTCACCACCTCTTCCAGGACGTCCCACACCTCTTTAACCTCTTTTTCGACCATCTTCCTGGCACTCTTGATGGTGGTAACATAGCCTTTGCTTTCCAGCTTGTTGTAGATGAACGGCTTAAACAGTTCGAGCGCCATCTTCTTAGGAATACCACATTGGTGCAAACGAAGATGAGGACCTACGACAATTACCGAACGGCCTGAATAATCGACCCGTTTACCAAGAAGGTTCTGCCGGAACCGCCCTTGCTTGCCTTTGAGCATGTCGGAGAGCGACTTGAGCGGCCGTTTATTGCCACCGGTAATTACCCGTCCCCGGCGACCATTATCAAAGAGGACATCGACGGCCTCCTGCAACATTCTCTTCTCATTTCTGATGATGATGTCGGGAGCGTCAAGCTCCAGAAGCCGTTTCAGCCTGTTATTTCTATTAATCACCCTTCGGTAAAGATCATTGAGATCGGAAGTTGCAAATCTTCCGCCTTCAAGTGGAACCAGAGGGCGAAGGTCAGGTGGCAGAACTGGGATAACCTCAAGAATCATCCACTCCGGTTTATTTCCGGAATCACGGAATGCTTCGATAACAAACAGACGCTTTCCGAGTTTCTGTCGCTTGGTCTGGGAATTTGTTGCCAACATCTCTTCGCGCAGCTGCACGGAGAGCGTAACAAGATCCTGACTCGCAAGAAGTTCACGAATTGCCTCTGCCCCGATGCCGACCCGAAATTTATTTGGATATTCCTCCAGTGACTGACGATACTTTTCCTCGGTAAGGAGAGTGCCCACAGGTAAAGCGTCGGTTTCAGAGGCCACGATTGCATATTGCTCAAAATAAAGAATCTTTTCGAGCTGTTTGAGGGTCATGTCGAGAACCGCACCAATTTTGCTGGGCAGGCTTTTCAGGAACCAGATATGCGCCACCGGCGCGGCAAGTTTAATGTGCCCCAGACGCTCGCGACGGACCTTGGACTGGATTACTTCAACGCCGCATTTTTCGCAGACAACTCCACGATGCTTCATGCGTTTATATTTGCCGCAATTGCACTCGAAATCCTTTACCGGTCCAAATATTTTGGCACAGAAAAGCCCATCCCGTTCAGGTTTAAAGGTCCGGTAATTTATTGTCTCAGGCTTTTTAACCTCACCGTGAGACCAATCCATGATCTTCTCAGGAGAAGCCAGAGATATTTTTACGCTTTTAAACTTTATTGGAGCTTTCGGTTTTTGAAAAAAATTAAATAATTCTTCCACGAAATCACCTCTCCCTTATATTAAAGGATTTTCCCGGCATCAGATCAACAATGGCAAGTCCATATCAGGCAATGGCAAGAGTCGAACTACCGGAACAAGGAATCCACATTTTCAGCAGAACTCCCCTTCCTTATTCTTCAATGAGTTCCATATTCAAACAAAGAGCCTGCAGTTCCTTAACGAGAACATTAAACGATTCAGGCAGACCAGTTGTCAAAAAATTATTGCCTTTTACAATGCGCTCATACATTGCGGTACGGCCTTCCACATCATCCGATTTTGCCGTCAAAAATTCCTTGAGAGTATATGCAGCGCCATAAGCCTCCATTGCCCAGACCTCCATTTCACCGAGCCTCTGTCCACCAAACTGCGCCTTGCCTCCCAAAGGTTGCTGGGTAACAAGGGAGTAAGGCCCGGTAGAACGGGCATGGATTTTGTTATCGACCAAATGATGCAGTTTCAGCATATACATGACCCCGACAGTTACCATGTTGGCAAACGGTTCTCCGGTAAATCCATCGTAAAGCTGAACCTGACCTACTTCATCAACCCCCGCCTCAACGAGAAATCTTCTTATCGATTCTTCAGGGGCGCCGTCAAACACCGGAGTGGTCATGTGCAGCCCTTTTTTGTGGTGACGTGCCCAGGCGATAATTTCCTGATCGGTTTTTCCACTGGTGAGCTCGGAGAACTCCTTCTCTGAATACACTTTCTGCATTTTATTCCTGATCTCTGTAACCGCCTCCCTGTACGCTAATGCCTCAAGTTGTTCTCCTAATTTTTTGGCGGCAAAGCCCAGATGCACTTCAAGAACCTGTCCGACATTCATACGCGACGGCACACCAAGAGGATTGAGGACAATGTCAACCGTGGTGCCATCAGCGAAATATGGCATATCCTCCTCGGGCAGCAGACGTGAAACGACACCCTTGTTGCCATGCCGCCCTGCCATTTTATCTCCTACCGAAAGCTTCCTTTTGGTTGCTACATACACCTTGACCATCTTCACGACACCAGGAGGGAGATCGTCTCCTTTTCTCATTCGATCGATGATACCGTCGTAGCGTTCGGTTATGAGACGTGCCTGTTTGCCATAACGCTCATACACAGCGTCAATCAGGTCGATAAATTTCGCTTTTTCGGAAAAATCAATATCTCTTATCTTGTCAAATCCCATCAATTCGACCTGATCGCCACTGATCTTCTTGCCAAGCTTGACAAGGACTTCGCCGTGCTTGTCGACTATATCTGATTTGGCGGTTCGCCCTTCGAGGATCTTGCCGATTTCCCGGCAAACACCTCTTTTCAGACTGCGCAACTCATCGATCTTGTCCTGATTGAGTTTTTCTATCTCAAGATCTTCAATAAGGAGTGAACGTTCGTCCTTGTCGACACCTTTTCTGGAAAAAACCTTGGCATCAATAACCACTCCGCTGATGCCGGGTGGCACGCGAAGTGAGGAATCCTTCACATCCTGCGCCTTCTCGCCAAAGATTGCGCGCAGCAGCTTCTCCTCGGGAGACAGTACAGTCTCACCCTTTGGAGTAACTTTCCCCACCAGAGTGTCGCCCGCCTTCACTTCCGCCCCGATTCGAACAATGCCGGAATCGTCAAGATTTCTTAAGGTTTCTTCACTGACATTGGGAATATCTCTGGTAATTTCTTCTTTGCCGAGCTTGGTGTCCCGGGCCATGGTCTCAAAAACCTCAATGTGCACCGAGGTAAAGGTATCTTCCTTCAGCAACTTCTCGTTGATCAGAATCGAATCTTCGAAATTGAAGCCCCGCCATGGCATGAAAGCGATTGTCACATTCTTACCGATAGCCAGTTCACCGGCCTCACAGGACGGTCCGTCGGCGAGCACCACACCTTTACTGACCCTGGTTCCAGGCAATACAATCGGCCTTTGGTTGAAGCAGGTATTCTGATTGGATTTCTTGTATTTCTCGAGACGGTATACCGCTACTCCTGTATCATAACCGTCAGTACCGGGTTCATCGTACCTTACGACGATACGATTAGCGTCCGATTCTTCGACAACGCCATCTCCAGCCGATAAAAGACATGCCCCTGAGTCCCTTGCGACATAACGCTCCATACCGGTGCCGACGAGCGGCGCCGCAGTTATCATCAAAGGTACTGCCTGACGCTGCATGTTCGATCCCATGAGCGCCCGGTTGGCGTCGTCATTTTCGAGGAAGGGAACGAGCGATGCGGCAATACTGATCATCTGATTTGGTGCGATGTCCATGTAGGTGACGTTTTCGGCAACCGCGGTGAGAACTTCCCCGTCTTCTCGAACAATAAGATTGTCGTTGAGTATCCGGGCGTTATTGTCGACCTTGGTCAGCGCGGGAGCAATAAACTGATGCTGCTCCTGCAAAGCGCTGAGATACTTCACGTCCGACATGACAATCCTATCATTTACTTTCCGATAAGGTGTCTCGATAAAACCGTACGGATTGATGCGCGCATAGGTTGCCAGTGAAACAATCAACCCGATATTCGGACCTTCAGGCGTTTCAACCGGACAAATTCGACCGTAGTGGGTCGGATGTACGTCACGAACCTCAAAACCTGCTCTTTCTCTTGACAACCCTCCGGGTCCAAGAGCACTTAACCGGCGCTTATGGGTAACCTCGGAAAGAGGATTGGTCTGGTCCATAAACTGGGACAACTGACTGGTGCCGAAAAATTCCTTGATCGCCGCAGAAATAGGTTTGGGATTGACAAGATCATGAGGCATCAGAGTTTCAACATCCTGCAGGGTCATCCTTTCTTTGATTGCCCTTTCCATGCGGACAAGCCCCATGCGATATTGATTCTCCACCAGTTCGCCCACGGTGCGAACCCTTCTGTTACCAAGATGATCGATATCATCCACCCCGCCCTGGGTATCTTTGAGTCGGACGAGATGTCGTACAGCGTGAATAATATCTTCCTTAGTCAGAGCACGGTGTGAAATATCGATGCTCAGACCAAGCTTTGCATTTATTTTATAGCGCCCCACCTCTGACAGGTCATACAAGTCCTGATTAAAAAAGAGGTTATGGAAAAATGATTCTGCAACTTCTGCAGTTGGGGGGCTGGACGGTCTGAGTCTCCGGTAGATTTCAATAAGCGCTTCCTCGGATGTTTTTGCCTTATCGAGGGCGAGGGTCCTGCTGAAAGAATCCGAGAACTTGACACCATCGATATGAAGGATACTGAACTCGCTTATCCCGTGTGAATCAAGCGTTTCCAGAAGCGACTCGGTGATCTCGGTATTACATGTGGCTATAATTTCGCCACTTTGCTCACTGATAATCGTCCGTGCAAGAATTTCACCCACAACTGATTCGGGCGCAAGCGGAAGGTAATGAATACCGACTGACTCCAACTTCTTGCAGAGTACTTTGGATACTTTTTTTCCTTTCCTCGCCAATACCTCGCCATCGGCTGGATTGACTATGTCGAACTCGAGCCTCTGACCTTTGACCAACTCCGCATCGAAACCGATCTTGTAGTTTTCACCATCTTTAATAACGAGGCTCGTCGGGTAGAATTCACCGAGCAATTCCTCCGAGGTATTACCAAGCGCTTTTAAAAGTGTGGTTACCGGAAATTTTCTTCTCCGGTCAATACGAACGTGGAGATAGTCTTTAATATCAAATTCAAGATCAATCCACGATCCTCTCACCGGAATTATTCTTGCTGAATAGAGGAGCTTACCGCTGGAATGGCTTTTTCCATTGTCATGGGTGTAAAAAAGTCCGGGGGAACGCTGCAACTGCGAAACAATTACACGTTCGGTGCCATTGACGACAAAAACACCATCGCCGGTCATCAAGGGAAGAGAACCGAGAAACACCTCTTGTTCCTTGATATCGCGAATCGACTGAACACCAGTCTCTTCATCTACATCAAAAGTAATAAGACGAACCACAATCTTGAGGGGAATCTCATACGTCATCCCTCGCTGGAGACATTCATGGACTGTGTATTTCGGTTCTCCGAACTTATACTTGACGAATTCAAGGGAACACAGTCCATTGAAATCGTTGATCGGAAATACATTTTTCAGGATAGCTTGAAGACCATAATCCTCTCGTTCATCAGGGTCACGATCCATCTGCAGGAATTTCTCATAAGAAAGCCGTTGCATAGATATAAGGTGCGGCGGCTCCAGGATAGCTTCTGCCGTGGCAAAATTCTTTCTCACTCTTTCCATAATTTTCCTCGAAATTGCCTTTGAATCGTACTATAGTTTTAACTGAAAGATCAGACGAAGCGTTCTTCTGAAATCAGAAAATTAAACCGGTGGGTTGAACAACTTGCCGCAGCAAGTGGAGTATACTGATAAAGGATGAATAGCGATGCAGAGAGTTGAATCAGGAAAAACATAAGCATTGTTTTCGAGCATGGTAGTATTCCTCATTGATATTTTATAAAAACTGTAACTCCATCCCGTACCTACTGCAGAACCACCTGATGTCTTGATGTTTTCCTGGAATAATTCGCGTATCCATAAAGCACAACACGCCACGAACAAAGCTCGTAGCGTGTCATTTTCAAGCTGCTGTTGTCCAGAACACCAACAACTTACATACGATCAACTACTTGATCTCTACTGTTGCACCGACGGCTTCGATCTTTGCCTTGATCTCGGCAGCGTCCTCTTTGGTGGTTGCTTCTTTCAAAGGAGCCGGTGCTGATTCAACCAGTTCTTTTGCTTCTTTCAGACCAAGACCGGTAACCGCACGGACTTCTTTAATAACTTTAATCTTTTCGCTGCCTACGGTTGCCAAGATTACGTCAAATTCAGTTTTTTCCTCAACCGGAGCTGCGGCGGCAGGACCGGCAGCTGCAACTGCTACCGGAGCAGCAGCGGAAACGCCAAATTTCTCTTCGAATTCCTTAATGAGCTCAGAAAGCTCAAGAACGGACATATTAGCAATGAAATCGATTACTTCTTCTTTGGTTACAGCCATGACTTATTTCCTCATAATTTGGTATTTTAATTTTAACAGATGCCCTGTTAATTCTCTGCCGCTTCTTTCTGGTCTTTGATAGCCTGTAGTGCATAGGCAAATGTACGAGGAACTCCACTGAGAACCTGAACGAGACCTGTCGGTACGTTCTGCCAGGTAGACAGAAGTTGTCCAAGCAATACTTCCTTGCTCGGGAGTTTCGAAAGCGCTATAAGCCTGTCCACTCCGATTATTTCGCCATCCAAGACTGCAGAACGGATCTTAAACTTACTGTTTTCGTCAGCAAATTTAGTCACAACTTTGGCAGGTGCAACTGGGTCTGCATAGGCCATCACAACCGCGGTAGTACCGCTGAAGTCGGCGCTCAATGCGTCATTGCCGGTGTCCGTAACTGCTCTTTTCAGGAGAGTATTTTTGGCTACGCGGATTTCCGAGTCACAGTTTCTCAATTCAATTCGAATTTTTCGAAACTCAGAAACCTTTAAACCACAATAGTCAGCGACAATTGCCAGTTTTGCTCGGGTGAACGAATCATTCAAATCCGAGACAATTGTCACTTTTTCATCACGATTCAAAGCACTCCTCCTAGGTTAATTTTAAAGGATTTCGAAACAGCAGTTACAACCACATTCAAGGCAGGTCTGTAAATAGTCGATAATTTTATCTCGATCATGATTTGCCTTTTCCGTCTCGGCAGGTCGTGCATACACGATTAAACTGAACTGTACCTGCTGTCTTCGACTTACACACCAACGGGAGCATCATTTTGAATATCCCGTTATTCAAACAATATACTTTAACTAATGAGCGATCTTACCGCGATCGGGTCCAGTTTAACCCCTGGTCCCATGGTAGAAGAAATAATAATAGAGCGCAGATATATCCCTTTGCTTGTCGATGGCTTGAGCTGGAGTATTTTCTGTACAAAAGCAATAAGATTTTCAGCGAGTTTCTCTTTGCCGAACGAAGTTTTGCCAATCCCGCTGTGAATGATTCCGCCCTTATCAACCCTGAAATCTACTTTACCGCCTTTGATCTCTCTTACAATATTGCCAACGTCAAAGGTGACCGTACCCAACTTGGCATTCGGCATAAGGTTACGTGGACCTAGAATCCTGCCAATTTTCCCGACAACTCCCATCATATCCGGTGTAGCTACGGTTTTATCGAATTCAAGCCAGCCTTCTTTGATTTTTTCAACAAGATCATCTCCGCCGACATAGTCTGCACCGGCTTCCAGAGCCTCTGCTTCCTTTGGTCCTTTGGCAAAGACGAGAACCCTGGTTACTTTGCCGGTTCCGTGGGGCAAGGATACCGAAGATCGGATCATCTGATCGGCATGGCGGGGATCGACCCCAAGTTTCATAGCTATATCAAAAGTCTCATCAAATTTTGCATATGAGGATGCGAGCACTGCTTCGATGCCATCTTCTACACCATGCAGGATTGTTCGATCCACACCAGACGTTTTATTTCTATAATTTTTTCCGTGTTTCGGCATGTCTGCCTCCTACTTGTTTAGGTTAAAAAATCCCTAACAGCAGTAACCAAAAAGATTTCCTATCCGATGATAGTAATTCCGGCGCTGCGAGCGGTACCTTCAATAATGCGCATTGCACTCTCTACGTCATAAGCATTCAAATCAGGCATCTTCAATTCGGCAATTTCCCTGATTTTATCCCTTCCAATCTCCGCAACACGCTCGATCTTTGGGTTGCTGGAACCTTTCTTTAATCCGGCAGCTTTGAGCAACAGTATTGAAGCAGGAGGGGTTTTTGTAATAAAACTGAACGATCTATCCTGATAAACGGTTATGACAACCGGAATGATCGTGTCTCCCATAGTCTGGGTTCTTGCATTAAAATTCTTACAAAATTCCATTATGTTAACGCCGTGCTGTCCGAGTGCGGGACCTACAGGCGGAGACGGATTGGCTTTTCCGGCAGGAATCTGCAATTTGATATATGCTGTTTCTTTTTTGGCCATTGTGTCTACTCCAAATGACTTTTATTACCATACTCCCGGTTCGAAGCAGTCAACTTTTCCGGGAGTGACAAAGCTCAGTTCTGACGGTCTCGTTATATGGTTCGCTCGCCGTCCTTCCGGAGCAATCCTTCGAACTATCAGGTGTTTGATACTTGAACAAATTCCAGTTCCACCGGTGTTTCTCTACCAAATATCGATACCATTACTCTTACTCGACCTTTTTCCGGAAAAACCTCGTCAACGACTCCCTGGAAATTGGCGAAAGGACCATCAATCACTCGCACCACCTCTCCTATATCAAAGACCACCTTGGGCCGAGGTCTTTCCGATCCATCTTGAATTCTGCCGATAATTTTTGCAGCATCGGCATCAGATAAAGGCATCGGATCCCGGTCATCACCGACAAAACCTACAACTCTCGGCATATTGTCGTGAATCGTATGCCATGTCTGATCGTTGAGGTCCATGCTCACGAGCATATAACCAGGAAAAAATCTACGGGAAGAAGTCTTTCGAGAACCTTTGATCATCTCAACCACCTGTTCAGTGGGCACAAGGATCTCCCCGAATTGTTCTTCCAGACCTTCCTTCTTAATCCGTTCCTCAAGAGTCGCTTTCACTTTTTCTTCAAATCCGGAGTGAACCTGAAGTATGTACCATTGTCTAGCCATATGACCTGTATATGTAAAGTGTTAGATAGAGGATACAGTTAATAGCTTCTAGAGCCTCTGCTGCACAAGCATAACCTTCCTATCGCAAAAATAAACCAAGCAGCTTCCCAAGAAGAAGGTCGACGGAGCCGAGATAGAGAGACAAAACAACAGTGAGAACTACTACAATGCCGGTAAGGCCGAGTGTCATTTTCTTATCCGGCCAGACAATTTTCAAGAATTCGGCTTTCACCTCTTCAACGAACTTTTTTATCTCAGCTGGCGAAAACGGTGAAGGCTCTTCTGTTTTCAAAGAGTTTGTCTTTTTCGATTTTATACTAGCAGCCATAGCCACAACTACCTCCGTGCCATTAACCCGTTACACAACTGCGCATGAGAGTTCGATCGATGCGAATCCCAAACGAATATGGCAGGCCAGGAGGGATTCGAACCCCCAACATCCGGATTTGGAGTCCGGCGCTCTACCATTAGAGCTACTGGCCTGCAAGAGAAACGAATATGTTAATCTTATTTGGTCTCTTTGTGTGGTGTATGCACTCTGCAAAATGGACAGAATTTGCTGAACTCCATTTTATTAGGAGTATTCTTCTTATTCTTGGTAGTCGTATAATTACGTCGTTTGGATGTCCCACATGCAAGGGTCACTATATCTCTCATTGACTTTTCCCATATGAAAAATTGCCCTACCTCCACTATTGGAGGGGTAGGGCAATTTCATTTTTCGCACTATATTAGGCGATGATTTCACTCACAACGCCGGCACCGACGGTACGTCCGCCTTCACGGATGGCGAAGCGAAGGCCAACATCCGCAGCAATCGGTGTGATCAATTCAACCGCTGCCGTTATATTGTCCCCGGGCATTACCATCTCAACACCTTCCTCAAGGCTCACTACGCCGGTTACGTCAGTTGTCCTGAAGTAAAACTGCGGGCGGTAGCCGTTGAAGAACGGGGTATGACGACCACCCTCTTCTTTGCTGAGGATGTAACACTCGGATTTGAACTTAGTATGCGGAGTGATCGATTTCGGTGCGGCAAGTACTTGACCGCGCTCGATCTCCTCTCGCTTGATGCCGCGAAGAAGCGCACCAATGTTATCTCCCGCCTGGCCTTCATCAAGAAGCTTGCGGAACATCTCGACACCGGTACAGGTGGTTTTGGCGGTAGGCCTGATACCAACAATCTCAATCTCGTCGCCAACATGGACCACACCGCGCTCGATACGGCCGGTCGCCACAGTGCCACGACCGGAAATCGAGAAGACGTCCTCGACCGGCATCAAAAACGGCTGGTCGACATCACGCTTCGGCTCGGGGATATAGGAATCGATAGCTTCCATCAGGTCCCATATGCACTTCGCATGAGCCGGATTTTCCGGATTCTCAAGGGCCAGCAGCGCCGATCCTTTCACGAACGGTACATCGTCGCCCGGGAACTCGTACTTGTCAAGCAGCTCACGAAGCTCCATCTCTACCAGCTCGATAAGCTCTTCGTCGTCGACCATGTCGCATTTGTTCAGGAAAACTACCATGGCAGGCACACCTACCTGACGCGCAAGAAGAATGTGTTCTCTGGTTTGCGGCATAGCGCCATCTGTTGCAGCAACGACGAGAATCGCTCCATCCATCTGCGCTGCACCGGTGATCATATTCTTGATATAGTCGGCATGACCGGGACAATCCACGTGAGCATAGTGACGATTTACGGTCTCGTACTCGACATGTGCTGTAGCAATTGTAATCCCACGCTCCTTCTCTTCCGGCGCCTTGTCGATCTCGGAGAAGTCGGTAAACGTAGCCTGACCTTTCAAGGATAAGACACGAGTAATTGCAGCGGTCAAGGTGGTCTTGCCATGATCAATGTGTCCTACAGTACCTACATTGACATGCGGTTTTGTCCTTTCAAATTTTTTCTTTGACATTTTCTTGTCTCCTCAGGCCATTGAATAGTTATTTCGAAGATTGCTACCAGTGTCCACATGGAGCCCACGACCGGAGTCGAACCGGTGACCTCATCCTTACCAAGGATGCGCTCTACCAACTGAGCTACGTGGGCAACCTCCTGCAACACAAGATAATGCTGATGGAGCGGGAAACGAGACTCGAACTCGCAACCCTCAGCTTGGAAGGCTGATGCTCTACCAATTGAGCTATTCCCGCTCTCTCGATGTATCTTTCTTTGCAAAACTGAAAAGCTTGGTGGAGGGGGGAGGATTCGAACCTCCGAAGGCTGAGCCGACAGATTTACAGTCTGTTCCCTTTGGCCGCTCGGGAACCCCTCCATGGAGAACGCCTGAACAAGACAGACATTCTTTAAACTCTTCTTTCTACTTTGTAAAGTTTTATTTTTATTGGAGCTGGCGATAGGACTTGAACCCACAACCTCCTCATTACAAGTGAGGAGCTCTACCATTGAGCTACGCCAGCTTACAAGACGGAAGAATATACTCACTTAAGAATCTTAATTCAACACTTTATTTAGCTCAATCGAGTTTTTCTCTCAGCCAGTGGAAAAAAGCCAAATATTCTTGATATATACGAATATTATCCTTTAGTAATTTGAATCGGAATTTTTGTCAACCAAACAAAGTGTCAGATTTTTCTCTTGAGGCAAAAAAGAAGGCCGAGTTCAACTGAACCCGGCCTTTCTCTTACTTACAACATTGGACGTGAATATCACGTCCACAAATTTCTTTTACAACGTGTTAGCTCACCTTGCCAAAAGCACTCTGACGATATTTTTCAAATGAGTAAGCAGTTGTTCTATAAAGTAAATGTGCGAGTTTTGTGTAGGGCAGATAGAGGAACAGCATCATGACAGAAACCAGATGCAGGAAGTACACGATATACCCTAGCACCGGCATGCCGGCCCAGCGCAGAAGCTCAGCGCCAAGGCCGGTGACGCCGACCGCGGTAATTTCCCAAATCAGGAACCAGTCGTAGAAGGTCGGCTGTGTATTCAATTCAGTCTCTGCCTTCTTCCTGTTTACCCAGAGTACTCCGATTCCAAAAAGTAAAGCTATGGCAGAAACGTTGGCAAGAATTTTAAAGGGATCTGTCATGGGCAAGGGTCCATGAAGCGATGGCCAGATGAGTCCGAGAACATCGTTTTTCAAAAGGGACCAGCACGTAACGATAAACAATCCGATAAATGCAAGCATTAACGGAAGGTGTCCTCTCACCCTGTCGATGTTCGTAGTACATTCGCGAAAACGCGAGTGCTTTACAATCTCAACAAGCGATGGCCAGAAAAAGTCTTTTACGAACTGAACAACCGAGGGTCGGTATTCATTATTGAGTCCGGCATCCTCGCTCATTGTTTTCCACATCTTACTGATGCCTAGATATCCTGAAAACAAACCAAGCCCCAAAGCTGGCACCATGATCAAAACAATAAAAAAGATATTCTTGGCATACCAATAGAAATCCCAGGTGCCAAAAAATCGCTGATAACCATGGCTGGCGAATTCTTCTTGAGTGGGGAAGTGCATGGCGCCCGAAAGCAGCCACATAATGAAGATGACGACCATGGGAATACCGATCAACACCGGTAATCCTTTGGCACTGGAAGCAAGTTTGGCAAGGGGCGCCGGCCATCCATAAAAAGTATATGCATAGGCTCGAATAGCACCAAGTACATCACCTGGTTTTGCTCCCCGCGGGCAATTGGTAGTACAATCGCCGCACTGATGACAAAGAAATACATCGGGATCGGTAACCAGTTTGTCTTTCATTCCCCACTGAGCCCAGATCATCTCTTTTCTGGGAAATGGTTTCCCTTCTTTTGACAGAGGGCACATAACCGAGCAGGTAGCGCACTGAAAACACTTTTTCAAAGTGTCTCCACCGGCCTCCTTCAAGGATTTAATAAACTCTAAATCGGGTTGAACATTCATTTTTCTCTCCTGCAATATCAAATGTGATATGTGAGGCTGAAATTTTTCCGTTTATACAATACCCTGCAACAGCGGGACAGTGGCTGCTGCAGGATATGATATCGATATATTAGTAGCCTTTAAAAGGATTTGGTCCCATCTCAACGATCTGATCGACAAAATCATTAATGATCTGGGGAATTTTATCATAATCGGTAATGGCAACCTGGTTGGTTGCGCATCTCTCCGACTCAAGTCCAAGAGTGGACAGAGTATCGCCGATGTTCTCCATCCGCTTGTTGGCAATCTCCGAACCCTTGACAAAATGACACTGGTAATCGTCACCGTAGGTACAGCCGAGCAACATAGCGCCATCCAAACCTGCGGAAAGCGCATCTCTGATCCATGCCATGTTCACCGAACCAAGACATCTGACGGGAATAAAGCGAACCATGTGACTCATACCAAGACGCTTCATTCCTGCCATGTCAATGGCGGGATAGGCATCGTTTTCGCATACCAGCACAAGAATCCGCAACCTATCTTCATCATCTTCAGGAACTTCTATCGCTTTGATCATGGAGCCGATCAAGTCGATATTGTAATCCTTGAATCCGATAATCCTTTCCGGACAAGCACCCATACATGTTCCACAACGACGGCATCGAGTCGGGTTAGGCAGTGGAGTACCTTTCTCATCATCATCGAGTGCACCGAACGGACATTCCTCAGTGCAACGCTTGCACTGGGTACATCTCTGCATGAAAAACTCAGGATAGGTGGCATCCCCAGAACGCGGATGGACAGCTACCCCCCTGTCGGTGGACTCTATGCACTGGATTGCCTTCAAGGCAGCTCCGGTTGCATCGTCAACCGCTTCTTCCATCGTCTCGGCCTTCCGGACACCACCACATGCGTAAATACCGGTCCGCCTTGTCTCATAAGGAAAGCAGATAAAGTGGGAATCGGCATATCCGTCGAATAGACCGAGGTCGGCAAAGGCCGGTCCTTGTCGATACGCCAGATTAATTGAATTTTCACTCAGAGTCGTCGGCTCCATGCCGGCAGCCAGGACAACCATATCAACGTCGAGAGAAATGTCTTCACCAAGCAAGGTATTTTCGACTGCAACGGTGAGCCCATTGCCACTCTCTTCGACCTTCATGACATTACCTTTGGTAAGAAAGATGCCGTCATTGTTCTGAGCGCTCTTGTAAAAGAGTTCCATGTGCCCTGGGGTTCTCATATGCTGATAGAGGATATATGCCTTCCCATCGGAATTGTCCTGACATACATACTGGGCCTGCTTGAGGGCAACCATCGAGGTGACCGAGTTACAATAGGGAAAGTCTTTGTCGTGTTCTTTGCCACCCGGACTCTGAACAAAAGCAACATTAGCGGGTACTTTTCCTTCTTTTGCCAGCCGTTCGAACTCGGCATTGGTAACGACATTCTTCACCTTACCATATCCGAGATGTTCGTATTGCGACACATCCGCGGGTTTCCAGCCGGTGGCCAGCACAACCGCACCTACCTTTATCGCGTCTGGGTTGAGATCGGTATATTTCTTGAGACCTTTATTTGGATCTTCCATGGTCCCCTTTTCGATCAAATCCGCCTGATCGACGGTGACCTTGCTCGGAGCATCCCACTCAGACCGTGTTCCGGCAGCTTTGAAGGTAACACCAAAATTACCTGGAGCACCGGAAATACGCGCAACCTCGGTCGCAGTTTTTATGGTGATTTTCGGGCTGGCCTCAACACTTGCAATCAAACCGTTTGAGGGATTTTCTTCCAAATCGGTCCACGGCGCCTGAGTAGGAAAGCTTTTTCTCCATCCGGCAGCCTTTCCCCCGATTTTACCGTCTTTTTCAACGACAATAACATCATAGCCAGCAGCGGCAGCCTCTTTCGCCGCAGTAAGTCCGGCAATACCACCGCCCATAACCAAAATCGTCTTATTGGTTTCTTCAAGTTTGAAGGGTTCGGGGAGCAGGGTCTTTTTTGCTCTGGTACAAGCCATGCGCATATAGTCGGAAGCCGATTCCTGTAAAAATGCGGCCGCTTCACTATGCGGTTCCTTGCCTTCTTCCGGCTTGACTTCAGTCCATACAACTTGCTCGCGAAGATTGGCACGAACAGTGATCTTGTCTTTGCCGAAATCAAACTCACGGGCCATGACACGTGGCGAACATGCCCCGACTACTACAGTGTTTACTCCGCCGGCGACATCTTTCTCGATCAGCGCACGACCCTCTGCTCCACAGAGATATGGATGTGTCTTGCACTCCATCGACATCTCACCGGAAACAACCTCGGCAAGTGCCTCCATATCGAGAGCGTCCCCAATGCCACAACCAGCACAAATATAGGCGCAATATTTTTTATCCATTGATTCTTACCTCCTGGAAACTTGAATTGCCTTTAAGGCAGCTGCAGTTGAAGATTGAGTACAAGTTACGACATCCGCGGCTTTTTTAGCACAACCAGCTGATATCATGGCTTTATCATAATCAGAGATGATAAACCCGGAGGTATCCATGTTGAGAGCAACGGGTGCGCCTTGCAGGCCAAGAGAAGGTTGCATGCCGGTTGCCAGGACAGCCATATCAACTTTCTGTGAAAGTTTCTCAGCAGTAAGCGCATTCTCGGCTACCACGGTCACGCCACCATCCGCTTCCAGGATGATGTCTGCGACTTTACCTTTTATGAAAGATGCATTTTTGTCCGCCATTCTTACTTCGCGGAATTTCTCATATTTCCCTGGAGTTCTCAGGTCGATGTAAAAAACGTATATTTTAGCATCCGGGTACTGCTCCCGAACGTACGACATCTGCTTGAATGTGGCCATGCAACAGATATGGGAACAATATTCGAGATGATTTTCATCGCGCGAACCGGCACACTGAACAAAGGCGATTGAATCAATTGCCTTGCCGTCGCCCGGTCGAACAATCTTTCCACCAGTCGGTCCATTCGGCGCTGCCATACGCTCGATCATCATGTTGGTGACAATGGCATTTGACTGACCAAACTTCAGATTCTCCATTTTGGCAGGCTCATAAGGAACCCAACCTGTGGCCCAGATAATCGACGCCACATTGATGGTGAAAGTTTCCGTTTTCATGTCCAGATCGACTGCGTCATATTTACAGGCAGCCTTTACCGCTTCAGCACCGGCGGAACTCAAGGCTTCTTTCTTGATAACATATCGCCGGGGAAAAGCCATCTCATGAGGAAGATAGGCTGCTTTCGACTTATTCATGCCGAAATTGAAATCGTTGGCGATCTCATCAGGACATGCGGCAGTACAATCCCCACAGGCAGTGCAGTTACTGTTAACATACCGCGGAGCAGTTTCCAGGGTCACCTCATATTTGCCTGGTACTCCACTTACCGATTTTACTGTCGTCATTGTGTAGGTTCTAATTTTGCGATTGTCCTTCACCCTGCGAAAGTTGATTTCCAACCCACAGCTAGGTGGGCACAGTTTCGGGAAATACTCATTCAACTGTGCAACACGCCCCCCAAAAGAAGGGCTTTTCTCAATAAGAAACACATCATTGCCGACTTCAGCGGTTTCCAGAGCAGCAGTCAATCCACTGATGCCCCCGCCTACGACCAATACTGCACCCGAGGTGCCTTGCTCGTCAGTCATACCTCAACCTCCATAATTGCTCTTAAAATATTGTCCTATTGACAAGTCCGTTCCTTTGCTTTTGCAGCAAAACACCGGACTCGTCAACTATTAAACGCGCCTTGACCAACCGAAGCTAAAAATGTCAGAAAATGTTTTAGCTTATGTAGCCAAGAGATGCAATATTCTCTTGGCTACATAAGCTAACACCCCACAAGGGGGTATAAGTACCTTGAGACAGATTGTTTTCTTGCAAAAAAGCAAGAAAACAATCTGTAAGGTACTAAAAACCCTACATACTAAAAAATCTCCAGGAGTCAGTGACTCCTGGAGATTTTTTTCACATCAGATCAATATCATTCCAGCGATTACAGCCAAGGATCGGTGGGGAAGATATTAATACATTCGACCTTCTCACACTTCCACTCCTGAGTCTCAGGGCTGAAAGTAGAGTTGACGAAGCATTTCCAGTTTTCATCATCACAGGTCGGGAAGTCAGACCGGTAATAGAAACCTGGGTAACGGGATTCTTTACGGAACTCGATGTGACGAATATGAGTCTCGACACACCAGATACGATGGTAGTTCTCCCAGCAACGGAGAAGCTCATGCAGATCGCCGGCAGCCATTTTGGCAGCATCTTCACGGAGGAGACGGAGAAGATCCAGACAAATGTTGAGCAGCTTGCCGGAAGTCATGTAATAGGTCGCAACACCACCACCATACTCATCGGTAGCTTTCATGAGACGCATCATGAGACCTGCAGGCTTGCAGTAGTTAGGATTAACATCTGCAGCAGTAGAGGCGCCTTTAAACTCCTCATACAGTTTAACAGGTGCGTAGATTTCGTCGGCTATTTCCTGAGCGGTCTGCTTCAGTTCCGGCTTGAAGCTTGCGTTGTCGCGGCAGAATTTAACCATCTGCTTGGCGGCAATACGTCCTTCTGCGTGAGAACCGGATGAGAACTTATGACCGGAAGCACCAACACCGTCGCCAGCTGTGAACAGGCCGTCAACAGTAGTCATACGATTGTAGCCCCACTTGTACTTATGAGCGCGGGACTCATTAGCAACTTCAGGAACCCAAGCTTCGTCCGGGCCGGAGGTCCAGATACCGCAACATCCTGAATGCGAACCGAGCATGTACGGTTCGGTCGGCATGATCTCGGAGCCAATTTTTTCCGGCTCAACATTGGCGCCAGCCCAAAGTCCTGCCTGGCCGACAGACATATCGAGGAAATCTTCCCACGCCTCTGACTCAAGGTGTTTCCAGAATTTCTTCAAAGACTTGTCATCCATTCCTTTGGCTTTACGATCATCAAGGAAAGCATTGAGAGCAACATCGGTCGCCATGTAGATCGGACCGCGGCCAGCTTTCAGTTCGTTGATCATCAAGTGGTTTCGCAGACAGGTAGGAGTAACGGGAGACGCACCATAAGGCATGAATTTCTCGAGCTCGTCCTTGACTGAATCGGAATTGGCATAGAACTCGCCAAGGCCGTTCTGTACTTTTGCTTTGAACAGGAGGAACCATGCACCAACCGGACCGTAACCATCTTTGAAACGGGCGGGGGTGAAGCGGTTTTCCATCATGGTCAGAGTCGCGCCAACCTGAGCACACATGGTGTAGGTAGAACCGGCATTCCAGACAGGATACCAGGCACGGCCTTTGCCTTCACCGGTAGAACGGGGGCGGAAAATATTTACAGCGCCACCGCAGGCAACCATGGCTGCCTTGCAACGGAAGATGTGTACTTTATTCTCACGGGTGGAGAATCCGGCTGCACCGGCGATCTGGTTCGGCTTGTTCTTGTCGAGGAGCAGTTTGACAATGAAAATACGCTCCATGATGTTCTCGGCACCGAGAGCGGTAGCTGCGGGCTCGGCTACGATACACTTGTAAGACTCACCGTTGATCATGATCTGCCATTTACCGGTACGTACCGGTTGACCGCCTTCACGGAGGCTCGGTGCAGGCTTGGCGCCGTCAAGGTTCTCGCCATCCTTGTCTTTCTTCCAGATGGGGAGCCCCCATTCCTCGAAGAGCTTAACGGACTCGTCCACGTGACGGCCGCAGTCGTAAATAAGATCTTCACGAACAACGCCCATCAGGTCGTTACGAACCATTTTTACATAGCTCTCGATCGGGTTCTCGCCGATATAGGTGTTGATAGCGGAGAGTCCCTGAGCAACAGCACCTGAACGCTCAAGCGATGCTTTGTCAACAAGAACTATCTTCATGCCTTCTGGAGCCCATTTCTTAATTTCGAAAGCGGTTCCACAAGCAGCCATTCCACCACCGATTATGAGGATGTCCACGTCATGCTCGACAACCTCTGGGTTCACGACGGCTTTCAGCTCACCTTTTGGTTTATTTGGTAATGCCATTTTCAAATCTCCTTAAAGAAAAGATTTTTTTAAGTTAAAAGTTTCTAACTCAGCTTATTTGGGGGTAGGAAGATCTTTTTCGAGCAGCAGACACTCGTCATCAAGATTGGCTCCCTTCTGGCCGACATAAGCATTGGCAGCACCCTCAGCAGTGGTACGAATGGGGAACTTGAAACGTTTCATGTTACCATTACGGAATTTGACGGTCCACATAATGGAGTCAGAAGATCTCATAGGGTGAACCTGGCCGCCCATCGGAACAAAGTCGTCGTATCCACGGACAAATATTGCGCCTTGCGGGCAGATCTTAACGCAGGAATAACACTCCCAGCATGCATCCGGCTCTTGATTGTAAGCCTTCATCTCCTCAACGTTCAAAACCATCAAATCGTTGGGACAGATGTACATGCATGCGGTTTTGTCTCCACCCTTGCAACCATCACACTTGGAAGGATCTACATAACTTGGCATTCAACTACCTCCTCAGTTTTGTATTAACTGTTGTGATCCTGAACAGACAGGATCCACTTAAACTATTTACAGCAAAAAACACTTGTTCGTCTTCGCTCCAAAAAGCACGGACAATCAAGTAATACTACAAAAAACATAAAATTATCCGTCAAGCCATTAACCCATAAGACTGAATGACTACTCATTTTTCTTAGAAGTTTCTTTTAATTGGTTGGCCAATAATTGTCAAGATAATTCATCAATGGAGGGTCGGCCTAAGTGTAGTCATTGCGCACAATAACCTCTCGCGGCCTGGCCCCGTCAGCCGGCCCCACCACCCCTTCTTTTTCCATCATTTCGATCATCCTGGCAGCCCTGTTGTACCCTACCCGCAATCTCCTCTGAACCATCGAGATCGAAGCTTGCCCGCTCTGGGTCACCAGGGCTACCGCCTCATCATAGCGTTCATCCGACTCCTCTTCCTCGCCTGAGCCACTGGAATCCTCTTCTTTTTCTATTTCCTGCATCATGGCATCGTCATAAGATGAATTCCCTTGATTCTTCCAAAATTCCACAATATCGGAAGTTTCCTTTTCAGAAATGTAGGCCCCATGAATGCGCTTGATATGGGCAGTGCCCGGAGCGAGAAGGAGCATGTCCCCAGCGCCCAGGAGATGCTCGGCCCCTGAAGTATCGAGGATGGTCCGGGAGTCGATTTTTGAGGAGACCTTGAAGGAGATCCTCGTCGGGAAATTCGCCTTGATGAGCCCGGTCAAGACATCGACGGAGGGCCTCTGGGTTGCCAATATCAAGTGGATCCCTGCCGCTCTCGCCATCTGGGCAAGTCGGGCAATGGCAGTTTCAACTTCCTTTGAAGCAACCATCATCAGATCTGCGAGTTCATCGACTATTACCACGATGTAAGGCAGTTTTTCATCATTCACTTCATTGTAGGAATCAAAGCTCTTCACCCGGGCTTCCTCAAGCAACCGGTAGCGACGCTCCATTTCCCGAACAGCCCAGTTAAGAGCCCTGGATGCGAGTTTTGGATCCACTACGACAGGATGCAGGAGGTGCGGAATGCCCTCATAGCCGCTCAACTCGATCCTCTTGGGATCGACCATAAGGAATCGCACTTCTTCGGGAGTGGCATTATAGAGTATCGAGGCAATGATGGTATTGATGCCTACACTTTTACCGGCCCCGGTGGCTCCGGCGATCAACAGATGCGGCATTTTTGCAAGGTTGGCCATTGCCAGATTTCCTACTACATCGAGCCCAAGAGCAATGGAGAGCTTATGGGAGTGTTCACGGTAGGTCTCAGCCGCGATAAGCTCTCGAATATACACTATCTGTCGCACCTCATTTGGAATTTCGATACCGAGAGCTGCTTTCCCGGGCACCGATCCAACCACCCGCACGGACTGAGCCTTCAACCCCAGGGCAAGGTCGTCGGCAAGGCCGACAATTTTATTGATTTTGACTCCCGGGGCAGGCGAATATTCGTAGGTGGTCACCACGGGGCCAGGAGAAATCCCGACTACCTTGCCGGAAACCCCAAAATTTTTCAGCTTCTGTTCCAGCTGTTTCGAGACCTTATAATAGACCTCATTATCTAATTTTTTCTGAACCTGGCTCCCTTTGTTTAAAAGGGTCAGCGGCGGCAGCCGCCAATCGCCTCTGGCCACAGGTTTGGCAGCGAACTCCAGATCGGCGGCGGTTTCTTTTGCAACTGCAGCCGGTTCTTTGACAACAGGAACAGCGAGCAGAACCTGGGGTTCGAACGGCATCTTTTCCGATACCTCGGTGCCTCTTTCATTTTTGATATATTTGAAGTTCTCTCCACCGCCAATATTTCCTTTTGCCTTACGGTCGGAAACGACCGGCAGAAGCCGCCGCCATTGCCCAGTCACTTGCCATACCAATACCATCAGCCGATATGGTGAAAATTGAGTTGAGATCATCAGTGAAATCAAAAAGATCAGAATGAGGAATAAGATCGCCCCGCCATTCCCCACGATGGAATTCAACAGCGAAAATCCTGTCTTCCCGAGAAATCCGCCGGTATCAAAATATGTTGGATCTTTAATTACAAGCGATGAAAGCAATCCGCAAAAGGAGATAATGGCCCCGGTTAAACCGGCAATGACCTGGGGTAACCGGGCAAAGGACATTTTCGGGCCAAAAAAAAGGAAGGATAAAAGCAAGAGGAGAGAAGGCAGGAGATAGGCGCCCATACCGGTAAAACCAAACAATGCCCTGGCCATCAGCTGGCCAATCTCACCACACCAGTTTCCTGTGATTTTCAGATCTACCGAAATAAGACTGAGAAAGAGAAACAGAGAAACGAATATCCCGAAAACGGCCAGAGCCTCCTGCTTCAACCCTGGTCGCGGGTTTTCCAATTTTTGTACCATGATGCTTCCGCCACTCCTGTTTTTTGCAAAGACAATGATATTCCAGTCACAATATCTACATGGAATTCAATGGAAATGCAAGGAGTGGCCGTCACATGCCGATCAGGAATGCTCCAGTTTTCCTTTAACGGAATCGAGGATTCCATTAATAAATTTTGGAGAATCTTCGCCGGCAAATCGTTTAGCTATCTCAACAGCCTCGTTAATGGCGACCTGAGAGGGAACATCCTGTCTCTCGAGCATTTCATAGACGGCTATGCGCAGAAGATTTCTTTCGGTCGGGGCGATACGTTCCAGGCGCCAGTTGGTGGCCGCCTCGCTTATCAGCCGGTCCAGTTGCAGAATCTCCGAGGAAACGCCCTGCAAAAGCTCTAAAGCGTATGACCGTGCCTTCTTGTTTACCTGAAAGAGCGAACAGAAATGATCGAAGCGCTCGGCAAGGTCATACCCATATTGTTGATCAGGCCCAAGAGTAAAATCCTCCTGATAAAGGAACTGGAGAGCTACCTCCCTTGAATTTCGGCGCGTACCCATGAATTACCAGCAGAATTTGATTCCAACATAAAAAAAGACCTTACTTCTTGCCGCAAAAACAGAAGAAGTAAGGCATAAGAGAGACATCGGGTGACAGCGATCTGCTACTGAAGGGATGCCATCAGGTTCGCCATCTCTATAGCGGCAACGGCCACCTCGGCGCCTTTGTTTCCAGCCTTGGTGCCACTTCGCTCGATGGCCTGTTCAATGGTTTCCGTTGTCAAGACTCCGAAGAGCACAGGGACTCCTGTTTCAAGCCCTGCCTGGGCGGTCCCCTTTGACACTTCGCTGACCACCACGTCAAAATGAGGCGTTGCTCCACGAATTACCACGCCCAAAACGATTACCGCATTATACTTTTGCGAACCTGCGAGACTTTTAGCGACAAGAGGAATCTCAAATGCTCCCGGGACCCTGACAACATCGATATCGTCGCCGAGGGCTCCCGAACGAAGCAGGCTGTCAAGCGCTCCTTCCAGGAGCTTTTCACTCAGAAATGAATTGAACCTTGAAACAACGATTGCGAACTTCTTACCATCCGCCTTAAGATTACCTTCAATAAAATTAGCCATACCCTCACACCTAGAATGATTTAAATAGTCACGCCGCTTACCGGGCCGGGTGAATCGTCAACCTCAATAAGATGCCCCATCCGGTCTCGCTTGCACATAAGGTATTCCTTGTTTTCCTTGCTTGCGGGCATTTCCAGGGGAAATCTTGCGACAACTTCAATACCGTAGCCTTCCAGGCCGACGATCTTTTTTGGATTGTTGGTCAGAATTGCCATCTTTTTCACACCAAGATCCCGAAGAATCTGGGCACCTATACCATAGTCGCGCAGGTCGCTTTTAAACCCCAGCCGGTGGTTCGCCTCGACGGTATCCACACCTTCCTCGTCCTGCAGACAATACGCCTTAAGTTTGTTGACAAGACCAATGCCTCGACCTTCCTGTCGCATATAGAGGACAACCCCAGCCCCCTCCTGTTCGATCATCTGCATGGCCGCGTGCAGCTGCAGCCCACAGTCGCATCGCGAAGAACCGAAAACATCACCGGTAAGGCATTCGGAATGGACCCTGACAAGTACCCTCTCGGCTTTACCGATATCGCCTTTGACAAGAGCAATATGCTCGAGATTATCTACTGAATTGGAGTAAACCACCGCCTTAAACTCGCCGGCATGTTCCGTTGGCACGCGAGCCTCGACCTCTCTTTTAACTAATGTGTCCTCACGCAATCTGTAAGCGACAAGATCGGCTATGGTGGCTATTTTCAAATCATGTTTGGCGGCAAATTTTTCCAGATGCTCCATTCGAGCCATTGTCCCGTCATCGTTCATGATCTCGCAGATGACGCCTGCCGGCCGCAGCCCGGCCAGCCGGGAAAGATCAACGGATCCTTCGGTCTGTCCGGTACGGACAAGAACACCACCGTCTTTTGCCCGAAGAGGAAAGATATGACCAGGACTCACCAGGTCGGAGGGTTTGGCATTCGGGTCGACCGCCACCTGAACCGTCCGCGCCCTGTCTGCGGCGGAAATACCCGTGGAAACTCCGGATCTGGCTTCAATACTGACGGTAAAACCGGTGCCGAAGGGAGATGTATTATTATTGACCATCATTGGCAGGCCAAGCCGGTCGACCAACTCACCGCTGAGCGTCAGACAGATCAGGCCTCTCCCATACATGGCCATAAAATTGATGGCTTCGCCAGTAACCATCTCGGCTGCCATGTAAAGGTCGCCTTCATTTTCACGATCCTCATCGTCCACCAGGATGATCATTTTTCCGGCTTTGATATCCTCAACAACCTCTTCAATAGAACTGACAGCCATAATCTAACTCACATGCATTAAATTTTGTATTAACCTCACCCAGTAAGGAACACGATTACATAAAACCGTTCCTTGCCAGAAAGCCAGGATCGATACCTTCGCCTCTGTCTTGGGATTCCGACTGTGTCCTTGGCGACAACAGTTTCTCAACATATTTTCCGATAAGATCAACCTCGATATTGACCTTGCTTCCAACCTTCAAAGCTCCCAGGGTTGTAACCTTCAAAGTGTGCGGAATAATGGAAACGGCGAAAGAGCCCGATCCGCAACTGTTGACGGTCAGACTCACCCCGTCGATGGCAATCGATCCCTTTTCAATAATATAACGTTCGACCTCTCCTGGGACTGAAAACGAAAAAAGAGTGTATTGACCTGTTTCCTTCCGGCTTGAAACTGTGGCCATACAGTCGACATGACCGGAAACAAGATGGCCGCCGAGACGATCGGAAAGCTTAAGAGCACGCTCGAGGTTGACCTGCTCTCCAGGGCCAAGTGCGCCAAGCTTCGTCCGCGAGAGTGTCTCGGGAGAGACATCGGCGCAAAACCTTCGCCCGCTGATGTTGTAGGCAGTCAAACAGACACCGTTTATAGCGATCGATTCGCCTTCCTCAGGGTCGGTCAGCTCAAAACCGGCATGAAGGTCAAGGATTATACCTCCACCTCCAGTGCGCCTTCCGACAATCTTGCCCATCCCTTCTATAATCCCTGTGAACATAACAGAACGGCCCGTTGAAATCAGGTATTGGCAGCCAGTTCAGCCGCTTTTTCCAAATATCCGGCAGCAATATTTTTGTGCCCGAAGTTCTTATGAATAGAGGCAATAGTTCGGTATGTATCGGCAGCCTTTTCCCGTCGCCCGCTGCTCACATATATTCCCGCCATCTCCTCGAGAGTTGTTACCGTTCCCTGAGGATCGCGGTTATCCTGATAATGATCGAGCATCTCCAGACATCGGGCAATAGCCTTATCATACTGCTTAAGCCCCTTCTGCGCAGCAACAATCTTGTTCGATACCGCAAGAATACTCATTCGATCATTTGCTTTCTCACATATTGCCAGTGCCCGCTCATAATTTTTCAGAGCATTTTCAAATTCCTGACGGGCCAGACAAACGTTACCGAGTTGATTGCTGGCATTGGCAACTCCAGCCTCATCGCCTATTTCCTCATATCCGACCAATGCATTGTGGAGTGCCACTGCAGCCTGGCTGTACTCCCTCTGCTCGAGGAAGCGTTTTCCCTGTTCATATTCATTAATTACAGGGTTTTTTGATACTTGCGTCCCGCCATCGCTTAGAGGAACGATTGTCTCCAGGGATTGTAATGCCGATTTACTCATTGAATTTTCCTCCGTGTATCGCGCGTAATGCTTCAGCTGCCGCCTCGGCGACGGTTAAAGTCACCAGTCGGCCTTCCCGGCAGTACGTAAATTCTTCATGATCATCACAAAGCTCAGCCAGTTGAAGGGCTGCTTCGGTTGCTCCTATCCGCCCTAAGAGCCTTACCAGCTGCCCGCGAATCTGAGCCTCGGGGTGCTGCAGAAAATGAAAAAGATTGTAGAACGGTGTATTGCGTATGAGATCGGGCCTCCTGTCGGCAATTTCCGCAAGAGCCCAAAGGGACTGATTCAGGGTGGACGGCTGATTGATATAGTTCAGCAGGTGGCGGGTAAATGCGCCGAAGATATCGGGACGCAGTGCCACCACATAACCTATCGTCTCCACCATTCCCCAAGGAGTTGCAGCCGAATCGGAGCAGGCTTCATAAAGCCGGTGCAGCAGTTCGGAGACCGGACCCGGTTCACGGGTGGAAGTTCTGGACGAAACACGGCCAATTGTCCAAGCCACCTGCCAGCGTTTAGCCTCCGCCGGATCGTACAGCAGTCTCTGCATCAGCCTGAACGTCTTTTTGTCGTCAAAGCAGAGGGCAACCAGCGCGTCGATATCCTCAAGGTCCACGAGTTCCCTGACCAACACCTTGTCAGCCTTGCGGCGGACACGTTTTGCGTCCGGTGCGGGTTCAATAACAACACGTTGCGCATCGCGAAAAGCCGGCACAGTACCCTCCAGGATTTCGCTTTTTTTCTCTTTAATCCTTCTGGCGATCTCCTGGGCATCGGTATGCAGCCGGACGAAATATAAAACTCCCCGCACCGCACGACCGTCTATATTTTTTGTTGCGACAACCTGATGGGCAGTTTCATCGTAATTTTCAATGCGGCCGGTCAAATAATCATCTTCCGGCATAAGCTCCCAGGCAAAGTCGGCATTGTCGCCACAGGCGTAAACCAAAGTCTCGACAATTGCCGCCCCAATGTTATGGCCGGTGGCATCGCAGGTATAGACTGCCCCGCATTGACAGCGACCAACGGGGAATTCGTTCATCTTTCGGGCGGGAGCATCCGTCGCCCGCTCCACTTTCTGGCCGCAGAACGGACACCATGGACGAACTTTTATCTTTTCTTGAGGCATGAATCACTCTCGTTGTAAGCAGATTTCGGGCTTTACCCCAGTTTTTCCTGAAGTTTCGCCACGAAATTATGATCCACTGAATATCCCAGTTCCCGGGCCTTCTCCATATGGACCTTCGCCTCCGAAAAGTTTCCGCTGAAATAGAGTGCTACGGCCAGATTGTTGTGCCCGAGAGGAGATTCGGGATCCAGTTCCAGACCCTTCCGGGCAGCTATTACCGCCCTTTCGTCTTCGCCTTTCATTGTCAGAACCGACGTCAGGTTCATCCAGGCGCTCGCCAGTTTCGGATCGTGCTTGATAGCCTTTTCATACGCGGCGATAGACTTTTCAAACTCGCTTCGCTGCTGCCAGATCAGGCCTAAATTGGCATGGGCCTGGGCGCTTTCGGGATTGACTGCGATTGCCTGCTCATTTAATTGCTGGGCTTTATCCAGATCCCCCTGGCCAAAATGTATGGCCCCGAGGTTAATCATGCTTTCGCTGCTGAGATTATCAAGCTCAATCGCTTTTTCCAGTGCCTTGACAGCCTCGGCGATTCGCCCGGCTTTCATGTAGACGAGTCCGAGATGATGAAATGCCATTATTGACTTAGGATGCTCTTTGCATTTCTTTTCCAACTCTTCGATCACTTTAGGCAGATCTTCCTGCAACTGTTCAGACATAACTTTCCTCAATATGGTTAATATCATCAATCATAACAATCCCAATGTATGTCGGTCCGGACGGCGCCCCGAATCACTTTTCTTTTGTTCTCCGGCTGATCTGTTTTCAGGGCGGACCAACGAGCGCCTACACTATAGACACCCTGAGCGCACTTGCAACAACAAAAATCTCCTTTAACTTCCTCTTTCTTAACTAGGTATTGAACCGTCCGGCAAAGGAGAGGGCAAGATCCTTCTGCTGTTCGGCGAGGACCTTCTTGGCCACCAGAACATCTTTTGCTATCTGCTCGGCAAGCTCTTCCGGACCGGAAAATTTCCTTTCACTGCGAAGAAATTTCAGCAGGTTTACCTTGATCGGTTTCCCATAAATATCTTCTGAGAAATCAAAGATATGGGTTTCAGCAACCAGCTGCTCCTCCCCAAATGTAGGATTATACCCTATATTGAGAATCCCTCCGTAGCATTTCCCGTTACATATGACCTGGGTCACATACACCCCATGCCTGGGGACCAGATCTTCTTCATTGAATTTCAAATTAGCCGTGGGAAAACCGATTACCGGACCTCCGCGCTGCTTGCCTATCTGCACGGTGCCACGTATCTGGTAAAAGCGGCCAAGCAGTTCCCTGGCTGACGACATGTCCCCCTCGCGCACAAACTCACGGATCCTGGTGGAACTGACAAGCTGATCGTGAATATAGAAGGCATCGACCACCGTCACCGGAAATCCGTACATTTCACCCTGCTTCTTCAGGCATTCGATATTGCCGCTACGTCCTTTCCCGAAGGCATAATCATACCCTACCACCAGTTCCTTAACCCCCAGACGTTGCACCAGCAGGGAAGCAACAAATTCATCGGCCGGAGTCTTGGCAAACTCTCTGGTAAAGGGAATAATCAGCAGGACATCGATCCCCGACATTTCAATGAGCTCAATCTTCTGTTCGCAGTTCGAGATCAGCTTGATGCCGCCGGGCAGCAAAACCTGCAGCGGATGCGGATCGAATGTGATGGCAACGCTTGTCCCCTTTACGGCACGGGCCTTGCGTACAACCGTATTAAACAGTTGCTGATGACCGCAGTGCACCCCGTCAAAGTTGCCGATAGTGACGCAGGCATTCGGGAAATTTTGAGAAATATCTGAAATACTGGTGTAAATTTTCATAATGCCTGCATCGTTTATTTTTTTTATTTTGTCCTGCGAAGAAAGTCTTGACAAAAAACCGCGCAGGAAGCATATTCAAGCGCGTTGCCGAAGTGGCGGAATTGGTAGACGCGCTAGGTTCAGGGTCTAGTGGGGGTATCCTCGTGGAAGTTCGAGTCTTCTCTTCGGCACCAGTTAAATAGCTCAAGGGCTGCAATCTTCATGATTGTAGCCCTTTTTGCTTTTCAGCACTCTGCATTTCCATCCTGCCGTACCCTTTTACTCTTATCTCTTTGTAAGTCCTGACAATTCAGGTAATCGTTCACCGGTACGCATCAAAAGACTGCATAACCCGACATGTAACCGTTCATCCAGTGCTCCAGGTTCTTTCAAGCAGGTCGCTGAGCTATAGTTGGCTATGTGAGGTGGCCTGATCGGACGAAAATGGGGTGCTGGTGAACGGTTGCCAATTCAGAAGACTAACCATGGTCAAGATGGGTGCCGTATAGCATGATTCAGCAAGAGTTGCAATCACTGAAAAAAATACCGGCTGTCCCTTATCATCACTCTCCCCCCTTGCTGCTGCCCGGATTGCTCTGTCAGGAAACGTGCTATTATCATCACAAATCCTTATGCATAACTCAAACCTTCATGAAATAGGTGGCGCGGCTCATTCATCTATCGCATGTAAGTGCGAGCGGGATCTTCATGAAATCAGGGATAATTTACCGACATAATTTTGTCCTTCAACCGCATCTAAAACTTGACGATAGATATAAATGCTCATATTATGCCTGTGTTTGGAGTATTTTTGATAGTCAAATACGTTTTTATAATGGTGTGAACCACCCTAGCATAATTGAAGGAGTGAAGAATGCTTGAACTGAAAAAAGGAGAGGATATTCTCGCGGTTGTTGGTGGTGTCGCCACTATTGCCGAGGCACGTAACGTTTTTGCCGACAAGCTCGACAACGTCAACCTCCAGAAACTGTCGCTGATCAGGAATGAAGAAGCGTTGATTAAAGTTGCCAATGCCATAATTCTCGGCCGGCCCGACAGCGTTTTTATCAACACCGGCTCGCCGGAAGACATCCAATGGATCAGAGAGTATTCGCTGAAAAAAGGTGAAGAAAAGAAGCTCGCCAAGAAAGGCCATACCATCCATTTCGATCTCCCTCAAGATCAGGCTAGATTAGTCAATCAGACCTATTACATTATCAACCCGGGAGAAAAAATGAGCTCCCTGGCAAAATCCGTTCTTCGCAGCGATGCGCTAGATTACGTCAAAAAATATATGCCGGGAATTATGGCCGGCAAGACGATGATCGTCGGATTTTACAGTCGGGGACCTGTCGGCGCAGAGGCGGCTATCCCTGCAATCGAAATGTCTTCATCAGGCTACGTTCTCCACTCGGCCGAACTTCTTTACCGGAATTGTTTTGAACATTTTGATGCGGAGGCCGAACGCGCCGGACTCTTTTTCACCAATGTTCACGCCGAAGGAAACAATACTCCGGAAGATGTGCCAAATGCCCGGATTTTCATGGACCGAAGCTGGATGACAACGTTCTCGACCTTTTGCACCTACGCCGGCAACACTCTGTTGCTGAAAAAAGGCAACCACCGCTTCAGTGTCGATTATGCAACGTATTATAAATTTGAAGAACAGCTCTCGGAGCACATGTTTATTACCGGCATGACGGGACCAGGGGGGCGGAAGACATTTTTTGCCGGAGCTGCACCGTCGGGTTGCGGGAAAACCACTACTGCCATGGTAGGGAGTGATTTCATCGGCGATGATCTGGCTCAGATGTGGATTGATAAAAATGGCGTGCTTCGGGCTATCAATCCTGAAAAAGGGATCTTCGGCATCGTAGAGGATGTCAATAAAGAAGGCGATCCATATCTGATGGAATGTCTGCGAGGAGACAATACCGAAGTTATCTGGTCCAATGTCCTGATTGCCGACGGAGTCCCCTACTGGGTTGGCAACGGCGAAGAAGCACCGGACAAAGGAGTGAATTTCCAAGGTGAATGGTTTAAAGGAAAGACCGATGCCAATGGAAAACTCATCCCGATGTCCCATAAAAACTCTCGATGCACCTTACTTGCCTCGGCAATAGCCAATCATGCAACAGAGTTGGCGGAATCACCGGAAGGGGCACCGATCAAAGTAATCACGTATTCAGGGAGAGACAGCGATACCATGCCGCCGGTCTGGGTTGCCAAAACTCCTGACGAGGGAGTAGTCATCGGCGCTTCAATCGTCTCTAAAGCAACTGCCACCGAAGTAGGCGCCACCGGTGTGAACAGGCAGCCGTGGGCGAACGCTCCCTTCATTCCCGGCGCCTTGGCCGATTATATGAAGGCGCAGTTTATCCTTTTCAATTCGAGCAAATTCACCGACACCACTCGTCCTTTCATGGCTGGTTTAAATTATTTCCTCACCCACGGAAATCGTGGGGGGAGTGGCGATAAACTGCTCGGTGAGAAAAAGGATGTCAAAGTCTGGCTTGGATGGCTTGAGCTTTTTGCTAACGGCGATGTGGAAGGGATTTCAACACCGATCGGGTATCTCCCCAAATACGATGACCTGGTTAAACTGTTCAAGACTATCGACAAGGAATACCCCAAGTCACTGTATGAACAACAATTCAGTCTTTACATAGATAAAATTGTCGACCGTATCGATTTACAGCGCAATGCTTACAGTAAAGAAGCGGACATTCCCGTCAGGCTTTTCGAGATATACGAAAAACAAAAAAATCAGCTGTTGCAACTGAAAGACCGATTCGGTTCTATTGTATCGTCAGACAAATTTATATAACACAGTCCTGATTGCTGCCCGGCCCTCAATTCAAACCGGGCAGCAATTCCTCCACCGTCATGAAACTCCACTCACCGCCATCAAGATCTCCGGCTATTCAGCATGTCCTGGATTGATCCAAATCACCCCGCCACCCACCCAGAAGACATACAGAACACCGCTCAACCGGGCGAAATTCGAATAGCCGAAATTAACGATCCCGAGATCCTCAACATTTATTCCCTGGTGCTCTCAGCGGCGGATATCACCCACCGCATCCGAATGCACTCCAGCACACACATGGAGATTTTTGTAGCTCCATCCATGCAGGAAAAAGCGTTATATGAACTTGCCGCATATGCGGATGAAAACAAAATCCTGCAAAAATCTGAGAAAACCTTTGCCCCTACATTCAGGGCCATGGCGCCGCTTCTGATCGGTGGCCTGGTTCTAATGTATGGAATTTCCGGCGAATGGCGGCCGGATTCCTATTGGTTTGTCAAGGGCGCAGGGGATTCCCGCGCTATCCTTGAAGATTTTGAATTCTACAGATTGGTTACTCCGCTCACCCTGCACGCCGACCTGGTCCATCTCCTGAGCAACTGTATTCTCGGAGTGTTTCTCCTCCACTTTTTCCTTCAACTCACCGGCAACGGCATTGGCCTCACAACTTTGCTGCTTACCGCTGCCACCGCCAATTTTCTCAATGTCATGCTTCACGGGCCAGGACATTTATTTGTCGGCTATTCCACCGCCAATTTCAGCATCATCGGAATGCTTTGCACCATCAACTTTGTCGGGAAATCGTCACGATTCCGACTGCACTTTCTCATGCCGATCATGGCTGGTCTGGCACTTCTCGCTTTTCTTGGCTCCTCCGGGGAAAGAACCGACCTCGGCGGGCACCTCTTCGGCCTGTTATGCGGACTCGTTGCCGGCAACCTTGTGCGCTTGCCTCTTTTTTCTCTGCTTCGGGAATCGTTTAAGGTGCAAAGCATGCTCGGCCTCGCGGCGTTTCTGGCCATATGGGGTTGCTGGATGTTTGCGGTATTTCAATAAATTCTATTTTGATAATTATATTTCCAATCATTCCACTACGATTCACATTGCAATCGGTGCCATCTATTATTACTTTTAGTGGCTAAAACTGAAGCACATTGAGACATCTTCTTTCCCGCCTCTTCATTGTGAATGAAACGGTGTTGCGGAAATTAGATTATCGGAAAACTATGGCCAGGAGATTTTCTATGTCCAACCAAGATCAACAGCCTCCCTGGGGAAAGAAGCACAAGCCGCAGACCCCGGAAGAAGTTGTGGCACAGCTTATTAACAAATTGCAGGATTTCTTTTCCGACAAAAAGACCCCTCCTCCCCCAGGGGACGGCAGGGCACCTGCCGGTCCACCATCCTCACCATTCGCCAATATCGGCAAATTGCTGGCGGTAATACTTATTATCGTCGTTCTGCAGGGTGTCTATTCATCCTTTTTTAAGATTGCACCGAGCGAAGTCGGAGTAATCCTGAGACTTGGCCAATACTCCCGGACAACGCCACCGGGCTTGCATTTCAAGATTCCGTACATCGATAGATTGTATAAGGTCGATGTGGAGAATATCCGGAAGGAGGAATTCGGGTTCCGCAGCCGAACACCCGATCAGCGGGCGGTAATCGACACTCGTGGCTTCGACATGGAATCTCTCATGCTTACGGCTGATACAAACGTTATCAATGTCGCCTGGATTGTCCAATACAAGGTAGCCGACCCCTATGCGTTTCTGTTCAAGGTTTCCGACGTGCGTCAGGCTATCCGGGATATTTCTGAAAGCGTCACGAGGCGGATTGTCGGCAACATGGATTTTGATTATGTCCTCAGTAACCGCGATCTTCTCGCAGCCTCGGTGAAAGCAGAATTGCAGACCCAACTCGACGGCTTATTCCCCAAAGGAATGTCAGGGGTTTCCATCGGTACCGTGCAGTTCCAGGACATCAATCCGCCGGATCAGGTCAAACCGGCATTCAATGAGGTCAATGAAGCAGATCAGGATATGAAGCGGCTGGTCAACGAAGCCCAGGAAACCTATAATCGCGTCATCCCAAAAGCATCCGGCGATGCAAAGAAGATGATCGAGGAGGCTTACGGTTATCAGGCGCAGCGAATCAATAACGCACAGGGCGAGACCCAGCGCTTCAACGATATCCTGGCCGAGTACAACAATGCCCCGGATGTGACCCGTACCCGGATGTACCTCGAAACGATGAAGGAAACCCTGCCAAATGTGAAGTCGGTCTATGTCATAGACAAGGATCAGCAGTCTCCGCTTCCTCTCCTGAATATTTCTTCGCCGGGCGGTCAGTCGACAATACAGCCTAAGAGCGCTACTCCTTAAAGGAAACTCATATGAAACAGCTAGCACAATTCTTTCTTGTAGGTCTCGTCCTTTTGGCGATTGTCGTAGTTTACGACGGCTTCTTCATTCTTGAAGAAGGCAAACAAGTCGTTATCACCCAATTTGGTGCACCGGTCGGTGACCCGGTTATAGATGCCGGTATTCACTTCAAGATGCCGTTTATTCAGCATACCGAGGTTTTTGAAAAGAAGATTCAGATCTGGGACGGTGAAGCGAACCAGATCCCGACCAACGATAAAACCTATGTTTATCTCGACGTCACCGCCCGCTGGCGTATCACGAATGCCCTGCAGTTCCTGCAGGCTGTGAAAACCGAGGCAAGAGCACAATCTTTGCTGAGTGATATTATCAACGGTACGGTTCGTGACATGGTAAATAAAAACAACCTTATCGAAATTATCCGCAGTTCCGACTGGTCGCTCGCCACCATGTCGGAAACCACGGAAGCCAGCAATATCGGAACGAAACCTGTGAACGGCCGTGACCGGATAGCGGCGCAGGTAGTTGAGATAGCGAAAAAGACTACCCCGCAATACGGGATCGAGCTGATCGATGTAATGTTCAAGAGGGTAAATTACATCGATTCCGTCCGCCTCAAAGTATATGACAGGATGATCTCAGAAAGAAAACGTATCGCCGCGGAAAAACGCTCTACGGGTGAAGGCCTGAAGGCCGAAATCCTGGGAACGGTTGAACGAAAACTTAAGGAAATAATATCCACTGCCAACAAAGAAGCCGTGACCGTCAAAGGTAAAGCGGATGCCGAGGCAACCAGGATCTATGGCGAAGCGTACACCAAGAATCCTGACTTTTACGCTTTCCAGAAAACTCTTGAAAGCTATCAGGAAATCATCGGCGAGAATACCTCTATCGTTCTTTCTTCCGACTCCGATCTCTACCGGTATCTCAAGTTGGTAAATCCTAATTAGTACCTTAGACTCCTTGAGGGGCGTGAGGGCACTCTCTTAGTCGTTAAAAAAGGAGAGCTGGGGATAAAACCTCAGCTCTCCTTTTTTCTGCGGCTTGCTGCAAAGAAACATTCTTCCTTCGCTCGCCTGTTCAACCCGTCAACCCGTTTTTTCGTCACGATCCAATCCGTCACTGGTCCCCGGATAAAAAGGAACCTGCTGCGGCTTGAATGGGATTCGCCCCTTGGCGGTAAGCAGTACAAGAAAATCTTCCAGTTCTTCCTCTTTTTCAATCACATCAATTTCAAGCTGCTCGAAGCGGCAGTTACACTTGCTGAGTTGTCCTTCACACCAGGGACAGACCTCTACCGCACAGCCAAGGAGATGATATTCTCCTTCACTGACACCGCATGCCGGACAAACGGACGGTTCACCGTTCAGGTTACTGCCGTATTCCTCGAGATCGGAAACCGGCGGACAACTTTTCAAGAACTCTTCCTGATTGTCAAAACCAAAATAGCTAAGCACCTCGGGATCCAACTCTTCCGTATCTTTATACTCACCAAGCCAGACAACTTGATGGACAGACGAGACATAAAGATAGGAGATAGAGGGAGTGGAGACAACAAACAGAGATACCCCCTGATGATGCACGAGTTGTGCTATCTGCAGAGCAGGCTCCTCCCGTGCATCAGGCAGAGCCAGGTAATACTCCCGAAGCAGATAGAGAACTTGCGGGCTATTACGGTATTTATGTATCACTGCAGCTGCCGGCTCGATCTGATCATCGGACACGGCATATTTCATATACGTTTTAACTTCATCGACCAGTTGCTGCAGTTGTTTGCTTTCCGACATATTAATTCCCATGAACATGAAAATACGGTTCAACCGCGTTTTGTTCGTTTGCTCCCCGCTCTTTTGCGATTCACAACCGGATAAAACTAAAAATAAAGATGCACTGCGAAAAAGTCAAAATGTACTGCATGCAAAGCATGCAGATACGCAACTATTTGGCAAGACTCTTGCCTATTTCGATATTCACTGTCAAGGGAACATCGAGCCTCAGCGCATTTTCCATTGCCGACTTGATCGCAGGTATGGCAATATCAAGTTCGTTTTCCGGCATTTCGAAGACAAGTTCATCATGGATCTGCAGAAGCATTTTTCCTGACAGGTTCTTGGCTTTCAAGGCACGACGACATTCTATCATCGCCAGCTTGATGATGTCGGCAGCTGTCCCCTGGATCGGGGTGTTAATTGCGGTTCGTTCGGCAAACTCCCGCTGCACCTTATTTTTCGAATGAATTTCAGGAACACTGCGCCGCCGCTTCAAGAGAGTGGTAACATAGCCTTGCGTACGTGCCTTCGCCACTATCTCCTCCATGAAACGCTGTACCCCGGTATACAGCATAAAATATCGATCAATGAATCTCTGCGCCTCTTTCCTGCCGATATCCAGCTGGTTAGCAAGACCAAAGCTGCTCATGCCATAAACAATTCCGAAGTTGATTGATTTGGCTACCCGGCGCATCTCCGAAGTAACAAACAAAGGCGAGATACCGAATATTTCGGCGGCAGTTCTGGTGTGGACATCGTCACCTGCCTTAAAGGCGCCGGCCAACGCCACGTCACCTGAATAATGAGCGAGGACGCGTAAATCGATCTGCGAATAGTCCGCCGACAGGAAGACCAATCCCTCACCGGGCACAAAGGCTCCGCGGATTCGGCTCCCCTCTTCGGTCCGGATCGGGATGTTCTGCAGGTTCGGGTCGCTGCTCGATAATCGGCCGGTAGCAGTGACTGCCTGATTGAAGGATGTATGTATCCTTTTCGTTACCGGGTCCTGTAACTGGCCAAGCTTATCGACATATGTCGATAACAGTTTGGCTACAGTGCGATATCGCAACACCAGCTCCGGCAGGACATTTTTCTTTGCCAGTTTTTCCAACACTCCCACATCGGTTGAAAAACCCGATTTGCTCTTTCTTCCGGTCGCCAGCCCCTGTTCCTCAAAAAGGACCTGTCCGAGCTGGCGGGGCGAATTGATGTTGAATTCGTGCCCCGCCAACTCATAAATCTGCCCTTCCAACATGCAGAGTTTTTCGGCGAACTCCCGCGACAATCCGGAAAGAACATTGCTGTCCACTGTGATTCCTGCGATCTCCATCTCGGCAAGGATTGTGACAATTGGCATCTCAACCCGCCAAAACAGATCCATTACCCCCTTTGCTTCGAGCAGAGGTGCAAACTCCCGCCAGAGCATGAGTGTTCCATACACGTCTTCGCAACTGTAGATTCCCGCTCTTTCAACATCCACATAGGCGAAACTGTCTTTCCTCTTATCTCCCCCTGTAACCTCGGCATAGGTCGTCATTTTCAGGCCGCGCTGATGACAAAGATCATCGAGTTTTAATGACCGGCCGTTTTCGGTGAGGTATGCGGCTATCAAAGTGTCAGCCATTTGTCCGCCGAGTTCGATCCCCCACTGCTGCTTGAGCACGGTAATATCGTATTTGAGATTGTGGCCGATCTTCAAAGAATCCTCGGATAAAAGCAGCGGACGAACAGCTGTCAGAACCTCTTGTTGTTGAAGCTGACCGGAAGCAAGACTCCCATCTGCGTTGCAGTGGCCGACGGGAATGTAAAAGGCCCGTGTAAGATCCGCACAGAGAGAGATCCCTACCATCCGTGCAGTTCTCGCATTCAGTGAAGTCGTTTCGGTATCGATTGACAAGATTGGCCCCCGGGACAGGATCTCAATCATTTCCTTGAGCTGTTCGTGAGTCTGGACAAGGGTAAAACCCTCTGCCGGTACGGGCAACGTTGTATCGATTCCTTTCAGCAGACTGGAAAATTCCAGTTCGGTGAAGATTGCGCACAACTGCTGGTCATCGGCCGCCTGAAGGGCATACGCAGACAGTTCGCCCGGAATGCATACATCGGACTTCAAACTGATCAATTCCCTGGAGAGATAGGCCTGTTCCTTCTGTTCTATAAGCTTTTCCTTCATTTTCGACTGTTTCAAGTTGTCGATACGTTCATACAGGCCATCCAGACTGCCGTAGCTGTTGATCAGCTTTTCCGCTGTCTTTGGACCAATCCCGGTAACCCCCGGCACATTATCGGAACTATCCCCTACCAGGGCAAAGAGCTCAAGGAGCTGCTCCGGATACACGCAATATTTGCGATATACCGCCTCCCTGTCCATCACCTTATCCTGCATGGGATCCCACATCACCACGTTGTCCCCGACCAGCTGCAAAAGGTCCTTGTCTCCCGAGACCAGAACAATTCTATGGCCCAGGGCTGTAAATGTCCGCACCACAGAGGCAATGATATCATCCGCCTCCATGCCATGTTCCTCCAGCATGAGAATGTTGGAGGCTTCGACAAACTTTCTGATATATGGAATCTGAAGTTGTAGATCGTCAGGCATTACCGACCGGTTCGCCTTATATGCCTCATAAATTTCGTGCCGGAAAACCGGCCCGCGGTTATCAAAGGCAATTGCAATATATTCAGGTGTTTTTTCTCGTATAAGGCGCTTGACCATGTTGATAAAGCCAAGAACCGCGTGGGTCGGAAATCCTTTGCTGTTCGAAAGGGGCACTATGGCATGATAGGCACGATAAATATAGGAACTTCCGTCAATGATGTAGATTTCTTTCACAGTTTATATAACTCCATTCGAAACGTAGGATCATGAACATTTTGGTATCTCCCCAGAGCAGAAGCTCACTTATAACGTCAACGCTCACGAAAGTATAGTGACTTTCCCAAAAAAAGAGCCCCGAACAGAAGATCTGTCCGGGGCTCTTTCTCATCCTGCTATTTATATGGCTTATCAGCTGGCCGCTTTCACCCATGAAGCTTGAGGTCCCTTGTCACCGTAGGTCTCACCGAAAACGACACTGTCACCTTCGCTGAGATTCTCCATGATCAAATTTTTGAGGGCATTTTCATGAAAATAAATATCCCTCTTATCCGATGACATGATGAAACCATATGACTCGTGTGGAGAAATCTTCCTGATCACACCAACTTTGTCTGTCGACTCTTCAACACCCGGTTGCTTTATGTTTTTCCTCTTTTTTCGTTGTATTTCCTTTAACTGCAAAGCCAACACGTCAAAAGACTCGGTAAGCGCGGCACGCACTGTTTCTGCATTCCTGGTGACAACGACCGTATCGTTTGGTACCGACGCTACAAGTTTGATCTCATACCCTCCCTCTTTGTAGTGGGCGGTGGCTTCAATGCTGATGCGTAAATGAAGGACGAAATTGGGATAGTGGCGAATGAGCTTTTCCTGTTCTTCAGTGATTTTTGTCTGCCAACTTTTACGTAGTTCAACATTTCGGGCTTCGATCTTAAGTTCCATATAATCCCTCCATCACGGATTCAAACAATGACAATGCCATTGTTCTACTCATGCATCGCAAGATGCAATCCCTTGCAGGTCGTCATCGCGTCGGACAGTGCGCAGGGAATACAACTTGACCATCCGATCGAAAACGACCTGCTTATGGCTATATTATATTCTCCTCAGCCCCAGATGCAAGGATGCTGCCTTGATTTGCCTTTCACAATTCAGGTACCACTAACATTTTTAACACTAGTACTTCAGAATTCTAGCCATGTGGAAAATTTCTTAGTACAATGCTGTCTCTTTTTACGTTCCTTGAGAAGAAAAGAACAAAAAATCGGGAGATCCAGATGAAAGACAGTAAGAAAGGAGTTGTGCTGCTGAACATGGGTGGTCCCGATACCCTTGAAGATGTCAGACCGTTTCTGTTTAATCTATTTTGTGACCGACAAATAATACGACTTGGCCCAGCTTTCATGCAAAGACCTCTGGCCTGGCTCATTGCTCGCCGGAGAGCTCCGAAGAGCAGGGCCATTTATGCAAAAATCGGCGGCGGGTCCCCCCTTAAATCAATAACACTTCAACAAGCCGATGCACTGCAGAAAGCTTTGTCGACTGAAGGCAACCATCTTGTCGCCATCGCCATGCGCTACTGGTATCCTTTTGCCGATCAAGCGCTGCAGGCACTGCTTCGGCAAGGTGTCGACCGAATAATCGTGCTCCCCCTGTATCCCCACTACTCAAAAGCCACCACCGGTTCATCGCTTCACCATTTTCGAGAAAGCCTTGAAAGGCTTGCGCCGGGTTTGCCGATCAGCATCATCTCTTCCTGGCAAACTCAGCCATCCTATATCCGTGCTGTGGCTGAAAATATCACGAAGGGACTGCAAACCTTCGCAGATCGGGAAGTTACAATTCTATACAGCGCCCACAGCCTTCCCGTATCTTTTATCAGGGAAGGTGATCCCTATGTCGACCACATTACCGAAACCATAGAGGCGATTGAGAAATTAACCGGCAGGAAAGGAAAACTGTGTTACCAGAGTCGAAGCGGGCCGGTCGAGTGGCTGTCCCCTTCCACTCAGGAAACAATCGAGCGGCTTGCAGAGGCAGGTTGCAGGAATATTCTCATGGTGCCGATCAGTTTTGTCTCCGATCATATTGAGACTCTGTACGAAATCAGCATCCTCTTCAAGGAACGGGCAGAACAATTGGGGATGTATCTTCATGCCTGCGACTCGCTTAATACCCATCCCACTTTCATCCAAGGATTACGTGAACTAGTGTGCTCAGTTCCGGAGAACGCCGCTTCAGAACCAGTCGCCCTATGAATAAGGTACTAACACCCCACAAGGGTACTCTTTTCAGTGCCCCCTTGAGGGATGAAAAACAAGAAATGAATTTCTAGGGTACTAATCCCTGGCCATTGAAGTCTGAAATCGTCGCATTCGCACATTCATCAGAACACCCAGAGCGAGCATAGTCGTCAGTAATGAAGAGCCTCCATACGAAACAAGCGGTAAAGGAATGCCAACAACCGGCAGTAACCCCATAATCATCAGGAGGTTAATCACAGCCTGCCAGAAAATCAGGGTTACAACCCCGAAAGCAAGCAGCACTCCAAAGCGATCTCTGGCATGCATCGCCACATTCAAGCCCCATATCAGCATGAAAAAATAAATACAAATAAAGGCCGCACTGCCGGCAAAGCCCCACTCTTCTCCCCATACCGAAAAAGCAAAGTCAGTATGACGCTCCGGCAGGAAATGCAGATGCCCCTGGGTCCCTTCCAGATATCCCTTCCCGAACTTGCCGCCGCTGCCCACCGCAATCTTTGACTGCATAATCTGGTAGCCGCTGCCCATGGGATCGCCTTCCGGATTCAGGAAAGTCCGAATCCTCTGCTTTTGATAGGGTTTCAACATACTTCCCCAGGCAAACAGGGCAAGACCTATACCAAGACTCCCTAACGTGAGCAATGTTGATGTTCTGAGTTTCACAAACAGCGTCATCGACACAAATATTATCCCTAGCATCAAAGCTGTCCCCAGATCAGGCTGCACGAGAATAAGGACAAAGGGTATTGCAGTAAGGCCGATCGGAACTACAAGTTCCTTGATCGTATACCCATCGACAATCTCCTTTCTCGAATAATAACTGGCAAGGGTTATCACCAGCATGAGTTTTGCCGGTTCGGATGGCTGCAGTTTGAAAAATCCGAGGTTGATCCAACGCTGCGCCCCTCCGGCCTTGCTGCCGATCACTAAAGCGAGCAAAAGCAGAATGATGATAAGGGCGAAAAAAGGGTAATTCCAGAAGTGCAGTTCCTGGTAGTCAAAGCTGATAATAAAAACGAAAGCAGCAAAGGAGATGAGAAAAAAGTATCCCTGCCTTACGTACGGAGCCATACCCACCTCTTTCGGCGGGAAAGACGCACTGTAGAGATTAAAGAAGGCCATGGCGCATACCAGAAAGATAAGCAGCAACATTACCATATCGAAGTGCTCAAACAAGCGCCTGTCTATTCGAATCATTCTCCTCCCTCTTCTTGCTGGTCAATCACTGCCGGAATTGCTTTTTCCTCGCTCTCAGTGTTGATTTTACCGCTAAAGTACTGATTGAGCACCGCTCTGGCAATGGGACCGGCGCCTGAACCGCCATGCAGTCCATGTTCGACCAGAACCGTCACCGCTATTTCCGGGTTTTCCGCCGGCGCATAACAGGTAAACCAGGCATGATCCCGGAATTCGTACGGAATGTCCTGTTCCTTGAGACCACGATACACGGCAAGCCTCACCACCTGGGCTGTTCCCGTTTTTCCGCCGATCCTCAATCCTTCGATTGCGACATTTCGGGCAGTACCACGTTTTCCCTGGACAACTTCTTCCATCCCTTTTCGTATGCTTTGCAAATACCGCTCGACACCAGGCAATTCACTCACCAGTTCAGGGGCAAAATTCTCAACGACATTTCCTTGCGGATCGACAACCTGTTCAACAATTTTGGGACGATACACTTTCCCGCCGTTGGCAAGTGCGGATGTCATCACACACATCTGCAGAGGAGTCACAATATTAAAACCCTGGCCGATGGCAACCGAAAGTGTTTCGCCATCCTGCCATTTTGCCTTGCGGTACTTTTCCTTCCATTTCTTGGTTGGCGTAAGCCCCTCCTTTTCGAACTCCATCTCGGCCCCGGTTTTCTTGCCGAGACCAAGTTTCTGGGCGTACTCTGCAAGAGTATCCACTCCGACCCGAGCCCCTACCTGATAGAAGTAGACGTCACACGATTCGCCGATGGCTCTGTTGAGGTTGACCGTACCGTGCCCGCCCCTTTTCCAGCATCTGTACGTCCGGTTGCCATACCTCATTTGACCGGGACAGTAAAAAGTGGTGTCTTCGTCAATCACTCCTTTGGCAAGACCTGCCAGAGCGGTAACCATTTTATAGGTTGAACCGGGAGGGTAGGTAGCCTGTACTACCTTATTGAGAAGCGGATGTTTTGGATTGTCCAGCAAGGCCTGCCATTGCTGCTTGGAAATTCCTCCGACAAATTCCTCAATATGAATGGTGGGTGCTGAAACGGCAGCCAGCAATCTGCCGGTGTTCACTTCCATGACCACAACTGCGCCCGATTTATCGCCGGCCGCCATATAGCTCTCGGCAATCTGCTGCAAATCGAGGTCCAGAGTCAAACGGATTTCCCGCCCCGGAAGTGGCTCAACGGTTTTCAGCTGCTTTTGCTCGAACCCCTTGGCATCCACCTCACTATACGTATACCCCTTCTCTCCGCGCAGATCGGCTTCCCGCAGCTTTTCTATCCCTCGCTTGCCAATAGTGTCCTGACCGTTATAGATCTCCTTGTCTACTTCCTCAAGATCCTTTTTGGATACTGTTCCGAGGTAGCCGATGGTACTCGCAGCGAGATCTTGGTAATGATAGACCCGGACAGGCTGGACTTCTGTCCGGATACCGGAGAACTCGTGGTTATGATTTTCCAGATAAGCGAGAGTTTGCCAATCGACATCTTCTTTCAGACGAATCGGCAGATATCGAGGTGTGCCCGATGCATCCCGCATTTTTTCCCACAACTCGGAGATGTCCATGTTGAGAACAGGGGCCAATCTCTTCAGGACATCGCCGACATCAGGTGAATCTTCCTGAATCAGAACAACATTGAAGGAAGGCCTGTTTGTGACTATCTCCCGACCATGCCGATCCAGGAGGTGACCTCTGGGGGGGGCAACCTGACGAATCCTGACCCGGTTGCTGTAAGCACGCGTTTCATATTCAGGTCCGTTTGAAATTTGCAGCATCCAGAGCCGCATGATGATGATGGCAAAGAAAAAAAGAACAACCACAGCAGCGCCAAGTAACCTCTTCTTCAACAGATTAAGGGCGCCTTCGTCCTTTTCCTCGATATCCTCAATTTCTTTAAAAACCGGTTTAAGATTCAATTCGCCCTCGTGTCAGATGGGTTTTGGAGGGCGTCGCCGGGTCGGTTTACTCCGCAGTCGACGTTTTTGCATATACTCATATAAACTGTTAAACAGAATGAACAGCGGAATTGAAGAAATAACCACCAAGGCCGTGCGCTGGAGAGCAACCACCCATGACCATTCCAGCAATTCTTCCGGTACCAGCAGCGAATAAACAAAATAAAAAAATATCTGTACCAGAAAATAGCAGAGACCAACCAACGGTAACTGGTAGGTAGACTCCTTGATCGGGCTTTTATCGGTAATACCTTTCAACGCTGAAAAAACAAGGAGACAGATCAGTGGATAAATTCCGAGATGAATCCCGGCAACGACATCCATTACCCAACCCAAAGTGAAAACAAGCAGAATTCCAGGAACCCAGGCGAACCGATAGGCGATGAAGGCCACCAGAATGAAGATGAAATCCGGACGTACGAGCCACGCAGGCAAATATTGCAAAAGAGTGGTTTGGGCAACAATTAAGGCTATTCCCATCAGCCAAAATGCGAAGACCAACATTTTCGCTTCTTACCTCTCATTTGACAGATTCATCGACCCCAACACCGATCTGCGATCTGTCGGATCGATAAATACAAATTCCAGCTTTTGAAAATCAATATGGGACTGCACTTCGATTTCCTGAAACATTCCTCGTTGTTTTTTTATGATGTTCGACACCTTTCCCAGTGGTATACCGGCGGGAAACACCCCACCGATGCCGGCAGTGACAATGTGATCGCCAACCTCGACATCGGCATTCTTTAATACGTATTGGAGAAGATAGCCTTTTTCCCCTGCACCCTTCAAGATGCCTCTTACCCTGTTTTTCTGTATCATGGCATCTATTGCACTGCTGGGTGCAATGGCAAGCAGGACTTTTGAATAATGCTCGGCCGTATGAATAACTTGACCGACAACCCCATTCGGGGCCAAAGCGATCATTCCCTCCAGGACATCGTCCTTTTTCCCCCTGTCAACTACAATGGTCTGATACCAATAAGCAGGTTCCTTGCCGACCACCCGAGCTGCAAGCGGTTCAAAATTCAATTTTTCTTTGAAGGCAAGAAGCTCCTGAAGATGGAGATACGTCGCATATCCTTCCCGGTATTCTCCAAGCTCGGTCAGGTATTTATCGACCAGGGCCTGCAGTCGCTTGTTTTCCTCCCGGACATTCCACAATGCAATGTAATCGTTTTTCAGGGCGGTAATACCGGCAAGGGACCGCGTCACTGTACTTTGGACGGGACCGATGAAGTCCAGGGTAAGTTGATGTGGGGTGCCGAAACGGCCACCCAGCATGGAGCCGAGGAGCAGCATACCGATGACAAGCAGGATCATTATCAGAATGAGAATCCTGATAGTTGCAAAAATGGAGTGCCCCTGTATAGCTTTCGTTTTCTTTCGCACAGATCGTTCAGAACAAAACTTTGAGTGCCGGCACACCAGGCCGGCATAAACATCCCATCGCAGTTCTTCCTGGAGACTATTCGATAGTCACCTCGCGCAGGATGTCAAGGTTGTCGAGAGCCTTTCCAGAGCCTAGAACAACCGATGACAGAGGGTCTTCGGCGACAATAATGGGCATTCCGGTCGCCTCCTTGAGACATTTGTCAAGGTTTTTCAGGAGTGCGCCACCACCGGTTAAAACGATGCCGTTATCCACGATATCGGCGGCCAGTTCGGGAGGTGTCACTTCCAGAGCAACCCGCACGGCCTCGACAATGACATCCACCTGTTCGGCAATCGCCGACTGGATCTCATCGGCGCTGATCTGGAGCGTCTTAGGCACCCCCGAGACAAGATCCCGGCCTTTAATATCCATTGTCTCGTAGGGTTCTTCCGGCATCACATTGCCAATGGTGGTTTTAATCAGCTCGGCGGTCCGTTCACCAATTGCGAGATTGTGCTTGCGCTTGATATATTGCAAAATCGCTTCATCCATTTTATCGCCTGCCACTCTTACGGATTTGGCATAAACAATTCCAGCCAAAGAGATCACAGCTACTTCCGTCGTACCGCCACCGATGTCGATAATCATGTTGGCAGTGGGCTCAGTGATAGGCAAACCGGCCCCGATCGCTGCCGCCATAGGCTCCTCTATTAAATACACTTCCCGAGCCCCGGCTGATTCGGCGGACTCTCTTACTGCCCGCTTTTCCACCTGAGTAATCCCGGACGGGACAGAAATCATAATTCGAGGATGGACCAGGGTCCGTCTATTATGGACCTTGTTGATGAAGTACCTGAGCATTGCTTCGGTAACTTCAAAATCAGCAATAACGCCGTCCTTTATAGGACGGATTGCAGTGATGTTTCCCGGGGTTTTTCCAAGCATCATCTTAGCTTCCTGGCCTACAGCCAGAACCCTGCTCATTCGTCCGTCCTGCCGGACCGCAACGACTGAAGGTTCCCTCAGAACTATGCCTTTCCCTTTCACATAGAGCACGGTATTTGCAGTTCCAAGATCGATGGCGAGATCATTCGACAACCAGCCAAACAAAAAATTAAACGGTGAATACATTTATATTTTCCTTTAAAAAGACACCCGGTCGTGCCTTGAAATTGTAGTAGCCCAAATCCGGATCAAGAAGTTGAGCTGATGGCAAGAAGAGTTGCTTAAGGGGTGAGAAGAGAACTTCCCACAAACTGACCAGCATAACAAACATCATTTTTGTTGGCAACAACTATACTATTTTCGTAAAAAGATATCTTGTTTTCTATTGACACCACCCACAAACCCTGTTATTCATACCGCTGTTTTTTAAATGAAACAAATCGTGGGGCTATAGCTCAGCTGGGAGAGCGCTTGACTGGCAGTCAAGAGGTCGTCGGTTCGATCCCGTCTAGCTCCACCACAAGATACGAAGGGGTTAGCTCATTCTGGGTTAACCCCTTTTTATTTTAGTACGATTTACTGACGATTTCATTACCCTCCAGCTACTCATTCAAAGGGCGACTGAGAACCAGCAGGATTATTTTGTCACTTTCGCCATTGCTCCTTTGATAGAAATGGCATATGGCTGGTGGTCGCGAAGAAAGGACGGAAGACTGTTCTGGGCCAGACGGGCCTTAGCCAAGTTTGGATATTCCCCGTAAAACACAAAAATAATTTCGGAACCGGCGGCTTTTTTAAAGATGAAGAAGTTTCCTGCCTCTTGACGATACCGAGGCTGCTCCAACATTTTTTTAAGGTTCCCTTCTGCATTTTTATCAGTCAGGACCATAAGCTGCATAGTATATGCATCTTCTTTCACTCCCTTCGCCCAGGCAACTCCAGCCGATACTCGTTTCTGCAATAACCGGTTGACCGACAAACGGGCGTTTGGCTGTGTCTGAGCTTCCGTGCGTGACTGAAGCCTCACTGGTCCCTTACTGTCGGAATCCACCCCCTTCTTTCTTTTCAAGGGCTTGTCCTGGCGGAGAACAATAACCTTCTCGACCGACGGTGGAGGGATGACCACTTTCGCCGGCGGGGGAGTTGGCTGCACTTCAACTTCGGTTGTCTGCTGCACCACTTCAACGGATATCGCTCTATCGATCACGGGCGGCGTTGCTTCTTCAAACCCAGTGTTTTTATCTACAGCACCGCTATCGCTCAGCAATTCCTGCGTTGATTCCTGAACATTGTCCGGCCCTGGCGGCAATGCTTCGGAATCGAGCGAAGGCTTAACGACAATAGCTTTTTCTTCGATAGTCGTGCTTTCGGCAGGTTCCCGTACCTCAACCTGAACATTTTCCGCACTGCCCTTTTCAGAATCGACGTTTGGCTGTGCGGCAACGCGTTCGCCTCCTCCTGGCCTCATCAGGAAAAACAGAAGAAGCAAAACACATCCAACACCGCCGATCCAAGGCACGTAATGGGCGTAACGTTTAAACAGATGCAGTGTATTCTGTGGCGTCGCTCCCTCCTCTGACTCGGCCTCCTCCTTTACACTCTCAAGCAGCACCATGAAAGAGGTGTCGTCACCATGTGTACTTAACGACTCCTCGGCAAGAAGGTTCGTCGTCCTGAAATTTCCTTTGGCTAAGGAAAATATATTTCGTACAACTTCATCGTTGAAAACTTTCTTCCTGTCGGGACCCTCCAGCTTCATCGAACACGTACGCAGATATTCGGCAGTTTCCTGCTCTGAAAGTGGCGCCAGATCGAAAAGTAATTCTGTGGAAGTCTTAAAATCACATAAAGAGAGCTGATTGCAATTCTCAAGAAATGTTTTTCGTCCTGAGAAAACGATGTACATGTGGGCTCCGGCATGGGTCACCCGATCCAGCATTTTGCGAACCCGCTCCAGAGTGGCAAGATAAATATTCTCCGCCTCGTCAAAGATGATGAGGAGTCCTGTTGATTCCTGCTTGAGCTGGGCTGTTATCCTGTTCAGCATCGCCTCAATACTTTTTCCCTCCTGGCCGGCGGCATCTGCCTTCAACCCCATCCGCATGGCGACTACTTTCACAACATCCTCAAAGGATTCAACAGTGTGGGGGAAAAAGACGGTAATACAGAATCTGGACGCACTGCTTTCCAGCATGCGGCACAGCATCGTTTTACCACTCCCCTCTTCTCCCGAAAGCACCATGAGAGCCACTCCCCGCTCCAGTGCCTCTGTCATCAGACACAACACCTCTCCCCGATTGGCACCTGGATAAAAATTCTCAAGGACAATTTTGTCCTGAAAAGGGGAATCCTGAGTAGTATCCGGATTTTTATGAATCTCTGTCATGGCGAGGTACTTTGTTCTTTGTTATATGTTGTCTTCACGTTCATTCTTTCCAACCGATCTTACGTACCCTTCAAAACCAGGCTCGGTTATTCAACATGATACTCCACTCCTTAAATAAATAAAAATAGTATTAGTATCTACGAGTCATTGCTGAAAGAGCCTTTTACGCAAGGTATCGGCTCCCATCTTTTTTTCTTTCATCTTCAGTGGTACACTGACGATTGTCACAACCGAACCTTGAACGTTTCCTTAAAAACAATGCCAATCTTTCAACTTACCAGGGACGTCCGCTTTCCCCATCCGGAATTAGCCGAAGAAAACGGTCTGCTGGCAATCGGTGGAGATCTCAGCCCCGAAAGACTTCTCAGCGCCTACAGTCGGGGAATATTCCCGTGGTTTGCCGAAGGAGACCCCATACTCTGGTGGTTCACTTCACCCAGACTGATTCTTTTTCCCGATGAATTCAGGATATCCAAGCGCCTGGCGCGCTATCTGCGAAATTCTCAGGTGCAGATAACCCGTGATTGTGCTTTCAGGCAAGTGATCCGGAGCTGTGCAACAGTGCGGACTGAAGCAGGCGACAATACTTGGATTACTCCTGCGATGCAGGCTGCTTATATGGAATTGCACGATCTCGGGTTTGCCCACTCCATTGAATGCTGGCATCAAAACCAACTGGTCGGAGGGCTTTACGGCATTGCTCTGGACCGTGTCTTTTTTGGTGAATCGATGTTTTCAAGGATACACTGCGGTTCGCAATTTGCCCTGATTGAGTTGGTTCATTTTCTGAAAAGCGAAAATTATAAACTGATTGATTGCCAGATGACCACCAATCATTTATTACGTTTTGGTGCAAGAGAAATCAGCGGCAAGGAATTTCAAAGCCTTCTTAAAGAAAACATCAGAGATATTAAACCCCATGAAAACTGGAAGAGCAGCAACATCATCGAAAAATAGACAGTGCTCCACCTGTGGGGCGGCTGCCAAACTCACTCCTCAAGCCGAGGAACATCTTTGCTCAAACTGTCTGACTATTGTCGAGCAGCTGAGAAAGTCCCCTGACTCTCTGCAAAAACTCTTACAGATAGCGGGATGTCCCGATTTTTCATACAGGCCGAACAAACAAATAGAACAGGAACTGCCGGATGTCCTCGACGCCGTCCGCTTCCGAACATCCGACAGTGACAGAAATACCTGGTATGTCTCGGTAAGCGAACTTGAAGGCAATCCGGTAGAGATCTTTGCATCGACAGCCTTCGACCGGGACCAGCACCTGCAGTCGCGAATCTCCAATCTGACGACGATCACACGCCTCATTTCCCTGATCCTGAGACACATCTTTATGGGCGAGAGACTTACCCTCGAAAAAACACTCACCCAGCTGTACCGAAGCTCCAGGCAGCCGGACGATCTGCCTGCCATGCTGGGCAAGATACTCGCTAATTACAGCAAGAAAAAACCTGTGGATCTTGACCGGGACCCTGCCACCACCCCGTAAAACAACCTGATTCTCAGCATTCGAGATAGAATTCGTAAGGAATACCCGACTTGTCAAAATGGCGCAGGACTCTTTGCAGGGCGAACAGGTTGGTCACATTGAAGGTCAGCTGCCAGGCGGGATTGATCGAAGAATAGCTGGATAAAATCTCGAGGCTCTGCATCTCCATTTCTTCCGGCGCGCCACCGACGACTTCCATGATTGCCTTTCTGGTGGCCCTGAGGATATGGATAATCTGTTGTTTTCTTACATGGGTCTGCCTGATGTTCCAGGTAATATTTACCGCCTCTTCACGCTGAAACTTGATCTCACGGAATCGCTCGCAATTCTTATTATGAACCGACAGCCCCTTGGGGGTAAGCAGGGCGCAGTTATCCTTGGCGACCGGGTTGGGTTTGCAACAGGATGAAAGTTTGACGGAAACCGGGTCGAGCGTGGCAAGCTCTATTTTATTGAAAGCTCCTGTCGGCGTGACAAGGGGGGAAACGCCGCCATAGAGAAGATCCTTGATGTTCTCTATCACCTCCCTCAAATGTATTCGTCCCTCGCCGATACGAATGTACAGCTCGTCCAATGTCACCAGGGCATAACGGTTCAAAAGCAAAGTCACATCGCTTCCGGCCAGAACATCAAAAGGAATACCATATCGCAACATCTCCTGGCGGAGCATGGATCCCCCGACCTCCTTTGCCACCTTCCTCCGCCTGACTTTAAAACCTCTCGCCAGTTCCCCCCGCGACCTCGGGGTTTTGCACAACAACAGCATGTGCTGGTCAAACCGGATAGGCTGATCAGCCCTGATAATCCTCACCATATCGCCATCCTTCAGCACATGGTCCGGCGGATATCGCTTGTTGCGAATCATTGCGCCAAGACATGTTTCACCAATTTCCGTGTGAACCTGAAAGGCAAAGTCCAATACGGTAGAATTTACCGGCAGACAAATGAGGTCCCCCTGAGGGGTATAGGTATAGATCTCCTTAATTCCACTGGCTGCTATAACATCCCGATACGAAAGCGAATCCTCAGACCCGAGCACATCGAACATCTCCTGGATTTCCTTGATAAACTTGCCCTGCTTACCGGCCTTGGAACTCCAGTTTCGAAAGATCCCCTTCTGGGCCTTCCGCTCCATCTCGTCGGTGCGAATTTTAAAGAGGAACTTCTGGCCCTGGATGATCGATCTGGCATGCAACCCTTGATATCCGGTAGGTTTGGGATTGGCGATGAAATCCCGGATGGTCCTGGGGATCGGTCTGAAGGTCTGATTGACAATACCTAAAGCGCTGTAACAGGACTGTACGTCGTTGGCAACAATAAGAATCTCCATGGGCGTATCGATACGCTTCACCAGAATCCGGCTGGCGACATCGTAATAAGCCCATAAGTTCTTGGTGCGAAGCGTGATTCGACAATCGAAATTATTGAGGTCGGCATTTTTCTTTACTTCACCGACTATCATCTGGCCGATCGGAGAATTCTGCAGCTGCCTGATATGATGATTGAGTTTCGCGCCCTGCTTCGGATATTTGTAGAGAAGAGCAAGATTGTACATCTCCCTTTTCATATTGAAGAGACCGAAGACAGTCGCCAGTGGAGCATATATGTCTATGGTTTCATCGGCAATACGCTGTCGTTTCGCCTTGGGCATGGCCCGAAGCGTGCGAAGATTATGCAGCCGATCGGCAAGTTTGACCAGCATAACTTCCGGCCGCAGGGCCGCTCCGGTAAAGATCTTCCGATGGGTGGTCTGACTGTCCGCCTGGCGGTCGCCGGAAAGATGGGTGACCTTTGTACATCCTTCGACTATGGCCTGGACGTAATTGCCGAATTTTTTTCCCACCAGTTCTGCCGTTACTTCCTCGACATCCTCGACGGTGTCGTGGAGAAGGGCGGCAGCGAGAATCTCAGGATGGGTTATATCCATCTCCTCGGCAAGGATCTTTGCTACGGAGCAGGGATGAAGAATGTAGGCGTCCCCTGACCGTCGCCACTGATCGGCATGGGCTTCAATTGCAAAATCAAGCGCTTCCCAGAATATATCCTCTCCCGGTTTGTCTGCGATCAACGCCCGTATCTGGTCGCGATAGAGCTCAAGATCAAAAGGAATACGGCGCATGAACCCCCAATATGTTGTTAAAACAGCTAATACCTATAGACATCTATCATATGAGACTTAGAATAAGCACACTTGTAAGAAAATCCTAATCTTCCCTGAAATTTTCAATTATTCCACAAAACAGGAGAAGCCAGCTTAACAAAATTCCCCTGCCGGAGAAAACAAAAAAGACAACATGGTTCAAAAAAGAAAATCCTACGAAAAATCGAGAATAAACCGCACCAAGATCTTCTCCGACGAGAGGACCGGGCGGCTCCCGGACAGTATGTGGGAAAACATCCTGCTCGCTCACCTCCATGCCGCCGATGGACCCGCATCGCTTGCAGAAATAGAGGCTTCCCTGGTGCAAGAGGGCGCCAAGAAAAAAGAGATTAAAGATACGATCGATTCTTTGCTGCGGGAAGGGTTGATCAAAAAAGACGGCAAGCGTTCATATAAACTCGGCAAGAGCGCGCCGCTCTATGAAGGGATCCTGATTCAACATCCGAAAGGGTTCGGCTTTGTCAGTCCGTCCAGTCGATATGGTAACAGCGAACCCCTTACCCGAGATCCGTTTATTTCACCTGCCCTCATGGGAACGGCCCAGCACGGCGACATGGTTCTCGTCAGAGTGCTGCGAATCCGCAAGGATCATCGACCGGAGGCGGTAGTCATCCGGATACTTGCTCGCGGAACCGACAAAATAGCCGGCATTTATCAAAAAAGCGCCAAGGGTGGCATTGGTCTATCCGGATGATTCGAGATTTCCCTTCGTCATCAGAATCGACAATTACAACGATCTTACGCCACAGGACGGTGATGCCGTTTTTGTCCAATTCACGCGAGAGCACAGACCAGTCCGGATATTGTCGGGTAAAATTCTTGAAGTGCTGGGCTCACCTGATAATATCGACACCCAAATGCGGCTGGTTGTCGAAAAATTTACGCTCCCCCATGATTTCAGCCCCGAAACCCTGCAGGAAGCAGCGGACCTTATGGAAAATTTTACCCGATTGACAGACCGGGAAGATTTGCGGACCACCGACCATGTGACCATCGATGGCGAAACCGCCAAGGATTTTGACGATGCCATATGCGTGGTGAAATCCCGGAAAGGATATCGCCTCTATGTTTCGATTGCCGATGTCAGCCATTATGTAACGCCTGGCTCGGCCATCGACCGTGATGCATATGCCAGGGGAACGTCGATTTATTTCCCCGGCAGGGTCATTCCCATGCTGCCGGAAAAACTGTCGAACGACCTCTGCAGCCTGGTTCCCGGCAAGGATCGGTTTACCGTAACGGCCATTTTAGACTTCGACCGATCGGGAATGCTGCAAAAAAAGCACTTCACCAGATCGGTTATTTGCAGTCGAAACCGCTTCACCTACACCACAGTTCGAAAAATCCTGGTCGACAAAGATCCTGTCGTCCGCAGTGAACATAAATCCTTCCTGACTCAGCTGAAATGGGCAGAAGAACTTGCCATGGCTTTGCAGGCGAGACGAAGAGATCGCGGCTCCATCGATTTCAACGTGCCGGAACCGGAATTTGCCCTTACCGACACCGGCAGGATAGCTTCAATCGGCAGGGCTGAAAGAAACTTTGCCCACCAGTTGATCGAAGAGTTCATGCTTGCCGCCAACGAGGCCGTGGCAACCTTGTTTACTGAAAAAGCCGTGCCGGCTATTTACCGGGTGCATGAGCCTCCCGATCCATTGAAGATTGACGAGTTTGTCACCTTCGCCAGGACCCTTGACATTCATCTGCCGCCCGCCGAGCCCAACTCGACATGGTTTGCCCAGGCCCTCAATCTCTGCCGGGAGTCGCCATACGAATATATTGTCAATAACCTCATGCTTCGCAGCATGAAACAGGCACAATATTCTTCCGGCAACGTAGGTCACTTCGGACTTGCCTCAAGCGATTACACCCACTTTACTTCGCCCATCAGACGATATCCGGACCTCATGGTCCACAGGACCGTAGTCAAGCTGTGCCAACTCTCCGGCGAGAGAAAAATCCAGTCCCGTGAGCACATTCCCCTGAAAGAAGCCGGAGAATTTCTCTCCGCCAGAGAACGAACTGCTATCACGGCAGAGCGGGACATCCACGAGCGGCTGAAAATCATGTATATGAAAGACCACATCGGTGAATCATTTGACGCTGTGATATCGGGTGTGAACGAAGCGGCTCTTTTTATCGAAATTCAGGATATGTGCATCAGCGGGTCTATTGCCGTAGACCAACTGAAGGATGATTATTACCTGCTGGATGCAAAAAACCATCGCTTGTTCGGCGAGATTTCCGCCAAGACCTACAGGATTGGCGACCGTTTGCGGGTAACCCTCTATGATGTCGACAGCTATCGAAAGCGATTGAATTTCAAGATAGCTGCCGACTCAGCATAAATTTCAACCAGAGCGGGAAGACCCGCCAACCCCCTCCTTTTGCTTGACTTGTGCAACTGTATGGCATAAAAGTCATTGTCAGTTTCAACTTAATTTAATTAATCTATTTCGCTCATCATTCACCGAAACCTTCGGTATTTTTACGGCAACACATTATTTGATGAACACAAAAGCCCTCCTCGCCCAAATTGCCATCGTTCTGATCCGCCCCAAAAATCCTGATAATATTGGCGCTGCGGCAAGAATCGCCTGGAATATGGGAATCAACCGTCTCATTCTCGTTAAAGATAGCGTCCCTGAACGCGAAGCCATGGCAAAAATGGCCACCCATAAAGCGGCGCATCTGATTGACAGCCTGGAGATTTACCGGAATCTGGATGAAGCCCTTGCCGATTTCTCCGTGATAGTCGGCACAACGGCAAGACGCGGGCGACAGCGATTCGTCGAAAGAACTCCTCGCGAGCTGGTCGATACCCTCTTGCCGTTGCTTGCCAGCAATAAGGTGGCGATCCTTTTCGGTCCGGAAGACACCGGGTTGACCAACGACGACCTGAAGTACTGCCACTTCGCCTCGGCAATTCCCACTGCCGATTTTTCTTCGATCAATCTTGCCCAGGCTGTTGCAATACATTGCTATGAACTCTATTATGGCGTAATTCATGCACAAAAGGATATGGTTCGCTCACCCCAACTGGCAACTTCGCATGAACTTGAAAGCATGTATTCGTACCTGGAAGAATCGCTTCATTCCATTGAATTTCTGGAAGAAGTAAACCGGACCTACTGGATGACCAATATTCGCCATTTCTTCAGCAGAATTATGCTCACCTCGAAAGATGCCAATGTCGTCAGGACCGTGTGCAAAAAGCTGCTTCTGTATCAAAAGACCCATAACAGATAGCATAAAACGATGGTGACCTATGAGACATGATGAGAGCTTCGCCAAGTACGCCGTCCCCTCCAACAAGTTTTATTCGCCCCATATCGATCATTCCCAGTCACTCTTTCGCACGAATCTCCTGCAAGCTAAATTTCCGGTCCAAAACCATAATAAAAAAGTCATAATAATAGAGGCCCAGGCGGGCCAGGGAAAGACGACCCTCGTCTCCCAATTTCTTGATTTTTCCGAAGCTCAATCAATCTGGTACCAGGTCGGGCCGGAAGATTCCGATCCGGTGCTCCTGCTCTCCTCTTTGCTTATCAACCTTACCGCCACTCTGCCGGGGTTCAGTTGCCCGCAGCTGGCCAGTATCCTCAATGAAGGCAGTGTCGGCCCGCTTGACCTGACCCGTTGCGCCAATCTTCTGCTGCGGGATCTCGACAATCATCTCAAAGAAGATATCTACCTGGTATTCGACGATCTTCACCTTATCGAATTCGGCACCCTCACTATTACCCTCCTGGAACATCTGGTGGATACCTCGCCACCGCCGGTGCACTTCATTTTCCTCACCAGGCAGCCTCTCGAGATAAAGGGCAAAACAATTCGAAACGGCGCCGGCATAAGTTATCTGAACACGGCCGATCTGGCTCTCGACAACCAAGAGGTTGAAGCGCTGTACAACACCGTGCTGAAGCGGGAAATCAGCAGACAGGATGCGATACAGATCCAAAGAATTACCAATGGCTGGATCATGGGCATCATCCTGGCAAGTCACCCTATTTCCGGTCGAAGCAGGTTTTGGCTCGAAGTCTCAACCGCTGCCCTCTCCACTTCTCCCCAGAGTGGACACATGCTCGATTATTTTCAGGATGAAATTTTCGGCCAGATTCCTGAAAAGCTCCATGCTTCCTTTCTGAAGCTTTCTTTCCTTCAGGAAATCCCCGCCGACCTGGCCGTAGAAATTGCCGAAATCGACAATTTCGGCCAGATCCTCTCCGAGATGACCCGGGAGAATTATTTCCTTTACAATCTTGATGATCGCCAGCAGGTTTTTCGTTTTCATCATTTTTTTCAGGAATTTCTCCAGCAGCGTGCCCGCATCCGGTTCTCGGCAAACGACATTGCCGACATCTATCGCCTGGAAGCACGGTATTATCTGGAACGCGATATCACCGAAAAGGCTCTTACCTGCTACAAGAACGCCGGCGATTTTACAATGATGGAGAACATCCTCAAGGAAAAAGGGATGGGTCTCATCGCAAAAAACAGGACCATTACTATTCTCACTCTGCTGCAGGCACTGCCCGAAGAAACCCTTTTTCAGCACAACTGGTTGACGCTCTTTGCCGGCTTGCTGCGCGTCGATTTTGTCCCCCAAACCACCCTGCCGTTTTTTACCAGGGTTCGGGAACAATTCATCAAAACAGGCGAGGAAATCGGAGAGTTGATTGCTCTCTCGCAGATCATCTATTATCATTTCGTAATTTCCGGCCAATATATAAAAGGATCCGAATTTCTCCCAAGGATCAAGATACTCCTCGACAAGAACATGAATTCGCTGCCGATACCTATAATTGTCATGGCCGCTCGAAACCTGGCGTCGGGGTACTGCTTCTTCAACGGCGAGATGGAAAAAGCCAGAAACTACATCCAGATAGCGAGCACCCTTGCTACCCGGCACGATATTCGAAATTTCATCGCCTCGACAAAATTCATTCAGGGATACATCGAGCTACTCAGCGGCAATCGGGCCAAGTACCTTCGAGAGGCAGAGATCTGTTTCTCACTTTTCAACGATCCCCTCGTTGGCGAGTCGAACAGGTTGACCATGAGGGTTATGAATCTCTGCTATCTCTCAATGACCGGCGATCATCAGATTTTCTATTCCCAGCAATTAGCCCTGCAGAAATCGATCGACCAGACAGTTGTCAACCAAACTGTTGCGGCACCCTATCTTTTTATCTGGGGCAGCAGCAATCTCTATTCCCAGGGAAAACCACACCAAGCCCTGGAACTGCTGGAAAAGAGCTTGGGAATAACGTCGACCGCAGCCTCGGATCATATGCACAGCCAGATCCTGCAATGGCAGGCCTTTGGCCTGGCCCTTACCGGTTACAGCGATGAAGCTGTTAGAAAAATTGGCGAATCGAGCCGCCTTCGTGATAATGCCGGAGGGCCGTTTTACCTGGCCTTTCACTCCATCATTGCCGGCGCCGTCTATGCCCGGGCAAAACAATTCGACGAGGCAAATCGTTGCCTGGAAAAAGGTCTCGCTCTCGCACAAACAATCCCATCGACCTATTTGACTATCTGCGCCCTGTTCAACCTCAGCTTCTGCAAATATGAATCAGCAGGTGCGGATGCCGCTATTGATGCTCTTGAAGCCGGGCTCGCCCTCATGAAAGTAAATGGTTATAACCACTTCTGGGGTTGGGAACCGGTAATGATGACCAGGCTTCTCGGCGTTGCAGTCAACCGGGACATTGAAAAAAGCTTTGCTCAATCCCTTGCCCGAACACGCCTGCATATAAATTTCTCCGATGAGGGCATACCTATTCCCCTGCTGAAATTCTCCCTCATGGATAATTTTGAAATCAGCATGTCGGGCAAGGTACTGTTTCAGGCCAAAGATCTCACCCACTTTCAGCGGGAAATGCTGGGCCTGTTGATTACCGCGAAAGGACAACGCATTCCTCAGGAGAAAATTCAGCTGGAACTCTGGCCGGAAAGCTCGCCGGAAAATGCCAGAAAGAGTTTCGACACCCTCCTCACCAGGCTCAGAAAGCTGATCGCTCCCCACCTGCCGACGTCGATCAAGGACTACCTTTTTATCCAGAAGGGTATTCTATGCTTGGCCAACTACGAAATCGACGCCCTGGATTTTCTCGATACGGCCAGAACCGGTTTGTCGCACTGCAAGAACGGTGACTGGTGGCAAGCCTACAGCGCTTTTCAGACTGCCCTCTCCCTCTGGAAGGGGGTAATGCCCGAAGACACTTTCCAATGTGAACAGACCCTGGCGTTCAACGACACACTGACAGGCATCCTCGTCGAACTCGGTTCGACCTGGGCAAGAAATCTTATGGAATCGCAAAGATTCGATGATGCAATTTCGATTCTTGAACGCGTTCTGCGGATCAACTATCTTGAAGAGAACCTGACCATACTCCTCTACCGTCTCCATTGCCTGAACAACAACTTCCTCAAAGCAAGAGAGATCCTCGATCGGTACAGGAAAGCTTTGATGAAAGCCGGATATTCAGGGATAGAAGCCGATAGTTTTATCGAGGAAATTATCAGGACAACGTCTTGAAGTATCGTCCGACGACTGCAGCCTTGGTAATTCGTGTTACGATTCTGTCACTTTCGGGGGTAGGGCAGTAGCCTGTGACTCTACCATAAGTGTTTGAAATGATATATTTATCAGGTATTTATTCTTGCTTCTCCATTTATGGATTGGAAATTGCAATGACTGTTTCAGTCAACAAAATTTGGGGGGTATTCCATGATATCAGCATACCAATCGTCACTTTCCGCTCTGCAGGCCTTCGGAACAAAAATCCAATCCAGCAGTAATAATGTTGCGAATGCCAACACCGATGGCTTCAAGAAAAGCAGGGTGACCATGACCAACGTCGACCCGCAGGGAGTCAGAGCACAGGTTGACACGGTCAACACTCCAGGCGCGACAGTCTATCGGGAGACCAGCGAAGGTCTCGACCCGATTGAACTCTCCAATGTCGAACTGGGATATGAAATACCTGAGTTGATCGTAAGCAGCGCGATGTATAAAGCAAATCTCAAGACGGTCGAAACCGTTAATGAGATGACGGGAGCATTGTTGAATATCAAGTCGTAAGAGCCCTTCCTGCGGGAGGGACTCCTTGGAAGTCTACAGATTGAACCCCTGCAGCGGACATTGACCGCACAGGGGTTTTGTTTTTTTGCAATAGGTAGCAGCAACACGAACCACTAATGCATGAAATTCGTTGAACAGCTCAGCGTCATGGGGCAAATGATTCATGAATACGGCCTGCATTGTATGATAATCGATCTCCTCGTCCACCAGATTATGCCGGCTGAAAACCCTATGGGTGTACATGTCTACAACGAATATCGGATGACCGCAGGCATACAGTAAGATTGAATCGGCCGTCTCCGGTCCGATTCCCTTTACGCTTAAAAGCCTCTCCCGAGCCACCGCCAGATCATCATGAAGAAACTGCTCTACATTCCCGTTATAATCCCCTTCTATCATCTCGAGCAGATTCCTCAGCCGCTGAGCCTTGAGGTTATAGTACCCAGCCGGCCTTATATACTGCGCGATTTCGTCCACGCTGCAAAGACAAATCGTTTCATACTGGAGCATTCCGGCAGTTTTCAAGTTGATTATGGCTTTGGTGACATTCAACCAGCTGGTATTCTGGGCTAACACAGCTCCAATCATGGTTTCAAAAGGAGTTTCACCAGGCCACCAGCCCTGATTGCCGAAATGCTCATGGAGCAGGAGATACACCTCATGGTACCTGCTGAGCTTTTCTTTGCTTACCTGCCCACCCGCCATCTTACTCAACTCCCGGTTCCTTGTCGCCAAGACAAATGCCGATATCTCGGGCCGTTCTGATCTTGTCGCTGGAAAAATCCACTTTCTTTCGTCGCTTGATCGCTTCAGCTATGGGCACTGGAACCATCTCCGAGTTCTTCAAGGCCACCATATGATCGAATATTTTTTGTTCGGCAAGACGAACCGCGGCGGCGCCAAACCGCAAGGCGAGCAGGCGATCGAAAGTCGTCGGCGATCCACCGCGCTGCAGATGTCCCAAAACCAGTGATCTGGTGTCCTTATCCGTTCGCCTCCTGATTTCTGAGGCTACCCACTCGCCGACTCCACCGAGAATTACCTCGGAACGACCGAGTTCCCCCATTCCCCTGTTGAAGCTCTTGCCGTCTTTGGTGATTGCTCCTTCAGCTACCACCACAATGGAATAATGCTTATCGTGCAATTCATTGTCGGAAATCTTCTCGCACACCAATTCCATATCAAACGGAATTTCAGGAATCAGAATCACGTCTGCCCCTCCTGAGATGCCGGAATACAGGGCAATCCACCCGGAGTCGCGCCCCATTACTTCGACCACCATCACCCTATTATGTGATTTTGCCGTAGAGTGGAGTTTATCGAGGGCTTCAGTGGCAGTAGATACCGCTGTATCGAATCCGAAGGTTCGGTCGGTCTCCTCAAGGTCGTTGTCGATGGTTTTGGGCACACCGATCACCGGCATCCCCTTCAGGGCAAACTTGTGAGCTATATCCAGGCTTCCGTCGCCCCCGATGGCAATGTGGCAGTCGAATCCCATTCTATTGAAATTTCGGATAATTTTATCTGAGACATCAACTATCTGAATTTCCCCCGCCAGGTTTTCCACCGGTCTGGCAAATGGATTTCCCTTGTTGGTCGAGCCGAGGATTGTTCCACCGGTCGAATAAATACCATCCACATCCTTCGGATAAAGACGAACCATCTCATCAATGTCAAGAAAACCGCCATATCCATTTCTGCTCCCATATACTTCCCAGCCTTTGCGGTAACATATATGAACTATGGAATAGATGACTGCATTTAATCCCGGAGCATCACCACCACCTGTCGAAATGACTATCTTCTTCATCATCAAGGAACCTCTACTTATGTTGTTACATGTACATGTAATTTTCTGCGGCCTGTGTCGGGAGAACCTGCAAACCTGTATTTCGGCAAAACAAGCGACTTGTCATTATACCTCTTTCCCTTGCCTGAACTATAATCAAAAAATCGACTGATTATCCAATAGAATTACAACAAGCCTGAACTTTGCCTGTTTTATAATTGTCATAGAATCCTCTTTTAATGCGCTATCTAAGTAACGGCTTGAATATTTTTTTATCTTCTACTATCTTGGAACAGGTATATGATTGACTATTCAACATCTCACCTTATGTTTTTGGGAAATGCAGTACTTCTCAGCTAAGCAAGTGTGCAGTGGCTGGAGAAGATTTACAAGAAAAAAACTTGAAGGAGGCTTTTCATGTCCGAATTGAATGTAACAGGCTTAGCTGTTGCAAAGTTAAAAGAATACATGCAGGCGAATAATATCGATTCCGCCTTGCGTGTTGCACTTATGCAGGGTGGCTGAGCAGGACCCTCACTGGGATTGGCTCTGGATGAGCCAAAAGTTAACGATAAAGTTTTTGAGAATGATTCGCTGAAATTCTTGGTTGAAGAAAGCCTCATGAACACCTGTGGTGGTATTACTGTAGACTACGTTGATGCAGGCCCCCGCTCCGGGTTCGGCATCACCTCCGAAAGACCGATCAGTTCGGGTGGGGGATGCAGCTCCGGCTCTTGCGGTTCAGGCAGTTGCGGATGACATGACCAGTCAGCCTGAGTAAATTTATAAAACATATTTGCTCGCTTTAATATTCAAGTAGCAGATATTTTCCAGATATTAGCAAAACGAGCCCTTTCTCAGGGCTCGTTTTTTTTTGCCCCGAACGCCAAGGTCAAAAACTTGACGCACCGATTCGCGATCCTTATTCTCTCAATGCTGTATTCAGACGGTGCCAAGAGAACCGAAAAAATGGAGAGATGCGAGGAGAATCATGCAATACGATAAATTTACGCTGAAGTCGCAGGAAGCCATACAAACTGCCCAACGGCTTGCCCAGGATCTCGACCACCAGGAAATCCAGGTGGCTCACCTGACAAAAGCGATACTCACCCAACCGGACGGGATCGTCGTACCTGTCCTCAAGAAAATGGGGGTTGACCCCTCTCTGGTGTTGATGGACCTCAATCAACTCATCGAAAAAACGCCAAAAGTGTCAGGCCAGGGGATGGGCCAGAGTTACGCCTCCCGAAATCTTAAGAAGATTCTTGACGAGTCGTTTGCAACAGCCAAACAGATGCAGGATGAGTATGTCAGCCAGGAACATCTTTTTCTGACGATTCTCAAAAATCCGGGCATCGATGTATGTAAAGCTCTCAATAGCCGGGGAATCAAGGAAAATGAATTTCTTCAGGCCCTCTCCGCCTTGCGTGGCAGCCACCGGGTAACCGATCAGTATCCTGAAGAAAAATACCAGGCACTGGAGAAATACGGCAGGAACCTGACGCAACTGGCCAGACAGGGAAAACTCGATCCGGTTATAGGCCGGGACGAAGAAGTGCGAAGGATTATTCAGGTCCTTTCGAGGCGAACCAAGAATAATCCGGTTCTTATCGGTGAACCCGGGGTCGGCAAAACCGCCATCGTCGAAGGTCTCGCGCAACGCATAGTGAACGGCGACATCCCCGCAACCCTTGAGAATAAACAAGTTATAACCCTTGATCTTGGATCCCTGATCGCCGGAGCGAAATATCGGGGAGAGTTTGAAGACCGCCTGAAGGCAGTTCTCAAAGAGGTTGAGGAAAAAGCCGGAGAAATCGTGCTCTTTATCGATGAGATCCATACTCTGGTGGGAGCCGGTGCGGCTGAAGGCTCGATGGATGCCTCCAACATGTTGAAACCCGCCCTCGCGCGGGGAGAATTACATTGTGTCGGAGCAACTACTCTTGATGAATATCGCAAATATATCGAAAAAGACAGTGCCCTGGAACGACGATTCCAGCCGGTTCTGGTGCAGGAACCCTCGGTTGAAGATACCATCGCCATTCTCAGGGGAATCAAGGAAAAGTATGAGATTCACCATGGTGTCCGGATCCAGGATAATGCCACCGTCGCCGCTGTAACCCTCTCGAACCGCTATATCACCGACCGATTCCTGCCGGACAAGGCTATCGACCTGATCGATGAGGCGGCCTCCATGTTGCGCATTGAAATTGATTCGATGCCCACCGAAATAGACGAACTCGAACGTCAGATCTTCAAGCTCGAAATAGAGCAGGAAGCTCTCAAAAAAGAAAAGGACAGCGTTTCGAAAAGCAGACTGGATGAAGTGAAGACCAAACTTGCCGATCATAACGATACTCTCAAGTCAATGAAGGCGCAGTGGTCGATGGAACGCGACACAATCCAGAGTATCAGGGATATCAAAGGGCGGCTGGACGAAGCGCAAATTGAAGAACAAAAAGCTGAACGAGTAGGGAATCTCAGTCGTGTGGCGGAAATACGATACGGTCAAAAGGTTCAGCTCGAAAAAGAACTGGCCGAAGCAAACGCCAAGCTCCAGGAAATACAAGCTACACAGATGATGCTGAAAGAAGAGGTCGACGCCCAGGACATTGCCGCTGTTGTTGCGAAATGGACGGGGATCCCGGTCGATCGTTTACTTGAGGGAGAACGCGATAAACTTGTCAAGGCTGAAGAGCTCCTTGCCAAACGAGTTGTTGGCCAGAAACCGGCCATACATGCAGTAGCCAATGCGGTTCGCCGGGCGAGAGCAGGCCTGCAGGACCCGGATCGGCCTCTCGCTTCATTCATTTTCCTTGGCCCGACCGGTGTCGGCAAGACTGAGCTGGCTCGAACTTTAGCCGATTTTCTCTTCGATGACGAACATGCGATGATTCGTATCGATATGTCGGAATTTATGGAAAAGCATTCGGTATCACGGCTCATCGGCGCCCCTCCCGGTTATGTCGGATATGACGAAGGAGGATATCTCACCGAATCCGTTCGTCGAAGGCCATATTCAGTGATACTTCTCGATGAAATTGAAAAAGCGCATCCCGATGTTTTCAATATCCTGCTGCAGGTGCTGGATGATGGCCGGATGACCGACGGCAAAGGCAGGACTGTCGATTTTAAAAATTCGATTCTCATTATGACATCGAATCTCGGCAGCCAGCTCATAATGACAATGACGGAAGATGAAAATGAAAAGCAGAGTATACTTTTGCAAATCAACGAGATGCTCCATCGTCAGTTCAAACCCGAATTCCTGAACAGAGTAGATGAGACAATTATCTTTGATCGCCTCAAACGTGAAGATATGCTGGAAATCCTGAACATCCAGCTCAGGAAACTGACAAAACGTCTGGCCGAGAGGAACATTACTCTCCACATTCGGGAAAGTGCAAAACACTTTCTCGTCGAAACAGGCTACGATCCATCCTATGGCGCAAGACCATTGAAACGGGCGATCCAGAGAAATCTGGAAGATCTTCTCGCCGTCAAACTGCTGGAAGGCGAAATTCGAGATGGCGACCATATAATTGTCGAAGGATCCGGGCGTGGTCTTGATTTTGCAGTCAAAAATGAATGAATCGGTTTACAGCAGGATACCTTTGTCTTTACACAGGTATCGACTTGCATTACATACAGAACACCTTTATCGACCCCGGTCTTGGCTTGCAAAAGAGGGTAGCGAAAATCGGCTGGGGTCACTTTAGCAGTTTAACCTCCCACTGACAGGCAGGAGAAATGAGTTCAACAATAGAAGACCTTACAGTAAATTACGAGGAAGATGGCGTGCAGGTAGTAAAAGAGACAGGCAAAGAAATTCTCTCCAAAGGAGCCTGGACCACAATTCTTTATCGATTTCAAAACCTGGATAAAGGTACCGGCGAATTCGGCAAAAGCATGTACACGATCCGCCGGTACCAAAAGCGCCAGGGGGAATATATTACGAAATCCAAATTCAACATCTCCAGTCCCGAACAGGCAAAAAAGATTATCGATACTCTTTCATCATGGATAGTAGAAGAATAAATTCTTCAATCGGTTTGTTCTCAGCAAACAATATTCATCGAAACAACAATAAGATAAAAACCAGGCGCAAAAGCTCCAACTGACTTTGAGATAAAAAGTCACTTTTACCGATGAAAATTCCTCTTGACTGATCCAGGGCAATCAAGTAGTTTGCCGCCTCCTGACGATGTGGCGATGAGCTGCCGACTGCGAGGTCGGCGGGCAAAAAGCCGAAACTGAGGGAAAGAAAAAAAGAGTAAAAAGATATTGACAGAGCAACTTGTTCATA